>Ga0181576_10000080_pt1 | contig 59519 bp, 33 predicted proteins | sample 101ome_22_FD_132464 | JGI IMG/M metagenome (GOLD analysis project Ga0181576, IMG submission 132464) | Coastal salt marsh microbial communities from the Groves Creek Marsh, Skidaway Island, Georgia - 101412BT metaG (megahit assembly) | ecosystem: Environmental > Aquatic > Marine > Intertidal... | reverse complement strand
AAACCCTAAACCCTAAACCCTACCCTAAAGAGGCCCTACCCTAAAGGAGACACTGGAAGACATACGAAGAAGAGAGACAGCACCCTCACGCACCACACTGTATACCATACAGAGGCAAGAGACCACAAGACAAGACGACACCACGAAAGCAAGACACATCGACCAAACGCGACGACACCACGATTCAAGCATACAAATACGCCATCACCCGCATCGCTCATGGTCTCTTCCGAAGGCACGCTACGACCGTCACTCGTCGACTAACACGGCACCGCAGACTTCCCCCTCGACGCTCCGGACGTCTCCGGACTCTTGCGTCAAAGTTCTGTCTTCAGTGTTCGTACCAGACGACGATCGACCAGTCGTAGCACAACCTTTGTTGTGAAAATAGTAGAGCCCCAGTGACTCCTCCTGCGTGACACACAGTCTACTTGAATGGAAAGACTGCGGAGGGCCCTTTATTCCGCAAGCTTTCTCACACAAGTTGATTCTTTGCCATCTCGAACCATGAGATCTATCCAATATGGGCCCTTTGCTTTCCATGTCGAAACGACAGTTCTGCAGGTAGACCCCCAAGATGTTCAAAAAGACCACATCCACCTACAAATTACAACACACTACAAATTACTACCTACTTTCTTCCCACCGAAGAACGCTTTCAGCAGACGTTTAAAGATGCGCGCGTCGATGCGAGCCGTGTCCGTCGTCAAAGAACTCGTCCATAACCGCTTATCCTCCATCGTCGTCTTCGCCTTCGGGAACGCGTCGTGTTCGTCGCCGAGCGCCAGTAAGAAGAGACGTTGGAACGCTTCAGTCCCGAGCGTACTCCAGACGAGGTGTAAACTCGCGGCGATGTCTGAAATCATCGACGGCGGCATCGCGCCGTTGCCCCCCTCCAAGATGGCGCGCATCAGCGCGACCGCGACGCCGCCTTCAACAAACATGACGCGCGCGAGCGCGTCGGCGAGCGCCTCGCCCGCGCCGTCTTCGTTCCATCGCGATCCGCGATTGTTACTCTCGCCCGAAATTTCAGCGGCGAGACGCCCGAGACCGCTATTCATCGACTTTGCTGAGACGTCGCGACCCGCGCGCGCGGCGCTCGCGAGATCGGCGCGCAGCATGGTGCTCGAGCACAACAAGTCTGTCGCAAAGCCGAGCGCCACGGATGCCGGTTCGTCGGAACACCCGCATAGTAGCGAACGCCGACTCGCCTCCGTCACCGTCACCAAGTGTGGAATGAGCGCTGGGCAACCGCTTCGAAGCGCCGCGCGCGCCAGCGCGAAGACGCCGCTCCAACTTTCTTGATCCTCCAGACACCCTGGAAGCGCGATGGCGACGACTTCGCTCACGATTCCGCCGGTTGATTCGAACGCACGTCCGCCCATCGTCACGCGGCACGTTTGATCGCCGAACATTTCCAAACTTATCGTCAACGTCTGCAAATAGCAAAAACCGAGAGCGGGGTTTCTCAAATACGCTTCCACGGACATCACCACTACGCGCTCCAACACTCCGTCTCGTCGCATGTGCTCGCTCAACTCGACGAGCGCTCGCAGCGCCCATCCGATTTTGAATCGCTCCTCGACAAACACCAGCTCGTTCGTGCACGACGCGCACTTTTCAACGACTACAACCGCGTGTTTCGCCAAACCGACAAGCGCGTCGCTCGGACGGCCGACGTGGGCGCACACGCGCCGCATCGCTCGAAGGACGATGTCCAAATCGACGAGCAGTTTGACGTAATCGTCCGTTCGACGAGCGTCGACGCACGAATTCAGAGCGGTGATGGCTTGTTGCGCGAGCATGACGCACGCGCTCTCCGCCTGATTCGTGTCGTCGCCGCACGCGACGTAAAAGGTTAAAATTCTCAACAAAATCGTCGACTCGTGCTCCTGACCCAAGCGCAACGACGTGGAAGGCGTCGGCCCACCGTGCGCGTGTAAACGCAACAAACGCGACGGCACGTCGGTGGCGTTAAGACGAACCGCGGCGTGTTCGGAGAGTTTCATCATCGCCACCGCCGCGCCGCGCGAGACGACAAAGTCGACGTGCGTCATGCATTTGATCAAGACGTTGGCGACGGCGAGAAGCGATCCGTCTTCGAGCGCGGCGATCGCTTTCGACAAACCCGCTAAAACCCAACAGCTCGACTCTGCCACGTGCACGGGCACGCCATCGGTGACCAATAACAGGCAAAGCGTTTCAATCAACACGGTGAAGGAAGACTGGTTTGCGCCGCTCTGAAAAGACTTGGTGAGCGCGAGCAGCGCGTACAGTCTCGCGTGAATTCTCTTCCAACCCTTTTCCGTCGCGGCGTTCAACTCGGCGTGAAAATTCTCGTTGAAATCGGCGAGTATGTTTTCAATCGAAACGGTTGAAATCACGTCTCGAAGGCAATCCGCGAACTCTTCCTTTTGCTGATCGTCGTCTAAATCAGCTCTCGACTGCGTGCACACGTACGACACGACGGCTTGCATGCATCGCGCGGCGACGGGCCGGAGTGAGCTTGCGACCTCGTCCGGTACGAATGCCTTCGCAAGTTTACTCCAAGGCTCGAGCGCGGACGCCATGGACACTCCCGACGCGAGTAATTCAGAACAACTATCGAGCGCGATCAGCAAGACTTGCTCGTCGATGTCCACCGCGATGTTTGTCTTCAATCGTTGTTCTTTTCGCTGTTCCTTCCTTTGTTGTCTCTGAAGATGTTTAAACTCCGAGTGTTTGACGTACACGCGATCGCCCTCGGCGTTAGGCCCGGTGGCGAGCGGATTTTTCGTCGCGTCTTTCTGGTTGCGAAGCGCCTCGAGCGCGAGGCTTGAAAACACCTCCGAGAGCAACGTCTTGCTTTCGTCGGAGACACCACCCGGTCGCGCGATGGTTCGTCGTAGACTTTCCATGCTCGTCGCGAGCGTTTCGCGAAGTTCGCCGCGCGTCGTCCAGACGCACTGGCGTAGCGCCCCCTTGACGGCGTTTGCGGCGCTCTGCTTGAGCGGCGACGGGTGGCCGTCGGCGCACGCGATGATTTGCAACGCGCCTCCGAGGACGACGCGCGGAAATTTTGCCGTCACGTCCGCGACGTCCGCCCACGCAGATAACGCGTCGAGAATGTACTTGTGGAGCATGACGTCGGCGCCGGCGTTCGCCGCGAGCCGTTCGAGCAAGTCCATGACGTCGCACGCCGACGCTCTGAGCGCGACCAAGACGTCGTGTCGACGCTGCGGATGCAACGACAAGTCTCGAGACGTCGCCTCTTCGGGAATAAACGCGAGAAACGTGCACAGACACAATAACTTGGCCTCGTTCGTCGTCGACGCGTCGTTTGAAAAGTATTCCACGACGTCTCGAACGACGGCGTCGACGTTCCACGAATTCATTTTGCACGCCAACGCGGCGAGCGACAACGACAGTTTCGTCAGCGTGCTTCGCATGTCGACCGCGTTCGCCTCGCACGAACGCATCGCAAACTTGGCGGTGAGTTTCAGCACGCGCGCGCGAAGATCCACCCAATCTTTCTCCGTAAACGCCGCGTGCGACGCCTGCGTTCGCGTCTCTTTGCACACGCACCGTCGAATCAGCGCGTGCAACGTCTGCGCGCAAAACACCCCCTCGATGGGCGTCGCGTCGTCTCGCTCCAACACGTGCAGCGTCATTCGCCACGAATCATCGCTTTTCACGAACGCACCGAGCGCGCGCTCCGCCTCCGCGTCGTGACTCGCATAAAATCGATCGATGCACTCGCGAAACGCTTCGAGACCGCGCGGCGACGACGACGACTCCATGACGACGATGCCGACGCGTCCCCCCTCCTCGCGCGCGCTCCGTTCACGAGAAGGACGACGACGCGCGCATGCGTCGACGAACGCCTCCGTGGTCCCGACGCGATGCGCGCGCGAGTGAATGCACGCACGCGCGCACGCGCGTCCCCACGCGTTCGCCCGCAGACGACGACGGCGCGGGCTCGACCACCGATCGAACGATTCATGCTCGCCGGTCTCGCGTTCTCGGACGCGAGGGAGACGAGGCGCGCGGTGAGGCGCGAGAAGAAGAGGCGGAAAAAGTCGAGCGAGTCGAGGCGACGCGACGACGAGGACGACGACCGGGGCGAATCCGAAGAATCCGAAGATGAGGGAAAAGATGCGCCCGCGACGACGACGACGACGACGACCGCGGCGGCGATCGAACGAGAAGATACAGAAGACGAACCCTCGGCGCAGCACGCGGACTTTTTCTCCGCCGCGCTCGCGTCCAAGTCGACGGACAGACGAGAAGACGGTCGAGGCGCCGCCGCGGAGCGAAAGAGACGGGAGGACGAGGCGCGCGCCGCGAAAATCGTCGCGTCGAGAGAATTGAATCCGGAGATGCGCGGTGGTGACGGCGGCGGTGCGACGAACGCGGTGGCGTCGACCTCTGCGCACGTCGTCGGCGACGGCGGCGCGAGTTGGCGATTAAAGGCGCTTCGACGCGCGCAAGAGAGAGCCGTCGCGGAGGGTCGACGCGTCGACGAAGTCGTGAGCGAACACTGGGGATCCGTCGGCGAGTTGGTGGCTGGAATCGGTGACGGCGCGGCGCATTCTAAGGCGCATTTACGCGCCCGTCGAGGGGGGAGACACGGCGGGGGTGGTGGTGCGGATTCTCGCATGCAGAAGCCAGACGACGGTTTCGGTCGACGACGGCGCGAGCGTCTCGACGACGAGGATAAGAAACTCATCGACGGCGCGTTGATGATGGGTGCGAACAAGTTCGCGTCGGATGGTTCGTTCATGTCCCAGTTCGAGGCGCGAGCCGAGCCGGTCGAGGACGTCTCTCTGACGTCGGCGCAGCCGTCGGACGTCGCTCGAGAACGCGACGCGCCGCCGACGTCGAGAGCCGTTCCAGAGGGAAGGAATCTCGCCGCCGGCGGTTCGACGAACATGTCGGCGGCCGCGGCGCTGAAGGCTCGACTTTTTGGTGGTAACAAGGCACCCGCGACGGCGGCAGGACCGACGGAGGCGCTCCCCATGGTGACGGCGGACGGCAGAGCCGCGCCTGGCGCGTTTGGACGAAACACCACAGTCAAGGGTGGAGTCAACGCGGCGCACGGCGACGTTCGTAAAGCGCCGAAGACGACGCAGCGATTCGACAACGGTGAACGCTCGCGTTACTACGCCGATGATAACGGCAAGTCTTTACAGGATCTCGTCGCTGAACAAAAGTATTCTGGAACCGAAGATTACGACGGCAACTTGGCTGATAACATCGCTCGGCACAAGCGCTATCGCGGTAAGGAACTCGACGTCGACGACGAGTACGATCACGACGGCGGCTTGGAAATGTACGAAAATCGCGAAAAGAAAATGTCCGGCGCGAAGCAGCAGGCGCGCGCGAAAGAAAAAGCCGTTCGCGATTTCAAGCGCATGCAAGCGCAGCAGAACAAATGCCCGTACTGCATGGACGCTCCGGACAAGCCGAAGCATTTACACGTGGCGTACGGAAACAGCGCGTACCTCATGCTCCCGCCGACTGGACGTCTTGTCCCCGGCCACTGCATCATCGCGCCCATCGCGCACACGCAGTCTTCCCGACAGGTTGACGAGGACGTGTGGGAAGAGATGCGCAACTTCAAAAAGTGTCTCGTGCGCATGTTCGCGCAGCAGGGCAAGGACTGTTGTTTCATCGAGACGGCGATGAAATTCGGTCACGGCGGTCGCCACGGAATCGTCGAATGCATCCCCATCCCTCAAGAAATCGCCGTCAACGCGCCCATGTATTTCAAAAAGGCGATCGATGAGGCGGAGAGCGAATGGAGCACGCACGACGCGAAAAAGTGTCTCTCGACCGCACCACCGAAGGGTTTAAGAGGCACCATTCCCGAAAAATTTCCGTACTTTCACGTCGAGTTCAACATGAGAGGTGGATTCGTGCACGTCATCGACGACGAGACAAAGTGGAAGTCCAACTTTGGTCGAAATATTCTGATTGGTTTGTTGGACTTGCCCGAACACTTGACCGACGCGAGACAACGAGCCCTGGCGCCTGCTTTGTTACGCGAAGAAATGGACGCCTTCTTGAAACTGTACGATCCGGTGGATTGGACTAAGCAACTCGAATAGCCCGATGGTGAGCGTACGTAGGTGCTGTATATTTTTTAAAATTCTATAGATGTCTAGTCGTTCGAGCCGAATTTGTTGGACACGTACTCCATCGCGCGTTGCTTGACGTGTTTAATGCGTTCATCGTCTCCTTCGGATCGCTCGAAATCCAAAAAGCGTTTGAAGAGGAACTTCATGCTCTTTGCGTTGAGATCGAGATGCGTCGCTCTCTCGAACAGCGCACGAATGCGTTGCGTATCGCCTTGTTTGATTTCTTGATCGATGTATACAGACCAGATGTCGGTTCGCCGCGGGTAATTGCGGAGTATGCTCTCAAACATCGTCCTCGCGCGCTCCGCGCCTGCGCTTCCGCCCTCTTTCATTTCAATCAGCGCGGTTTGCACCATCACTTTGATGTGCTTATGCTTCGGGAGGGATTGCGTCGCTCTGTCCAAAAGCTTACGTGTCAATTCAGAGTCACCCTTCAACACGGCGATGCGAATGTATGCCAACCACACCTTGCAAGAATAAGAGAATTTCTTCACCGCCTTCTTCAAAATCTCGTCGAGTTGTTTGTGCTGGTCGTTTCTCTCGTACATCGCGATGAGGGTGAGGTGCATGTGCTTGGCGTCGGCAATTTGCACCGCACGCGAAAAGAGCTTTTTCACCGCTTCTTCGGGTGTCGGCTTGCCATGCTTATTCTCGAGATTGAGATATGCAGTCCAGATGTTCATGCGCTCATCCTCCTCAGTCGCCGGGATGGCACCGATCGCTCTGTCGGCGACTTGTCTCGCATCATCGAACGCGCCGCAACTCACGTGAAACGCCATGTATTTGACCCAAAGGTACGATGATCGCGGCGACGCGACGAGAAGTTTTTCAAACTCCATGGCAGACTCGGGCGCCTGATTCTCATCCTTGAGCGCCTGCTCCTTGCGAAGAATTTCGAGCTCTCGTGCCTCCTTGAGACGTTTCTTTTCTCGTTTTGACAGCGTCATTCCGTCCTCCCTCGCATCCGCGTCGTCTTGCGCGTTTTTCGCGTCGGCACTTTGTTTTTCAGCGTCCCAATCGAAATCCAACTCTTTTCCAATCGGTTCTTCCTCGGAGTCTTCTCCTTCGGAATCAGAAGAATCGTCATCGTGTCCATCGTCATTTTTCTCGTCATCGTCATCATCGTCGTCGTCGTCGTCGTGGTCGTCGTCCTCGTCCTTGTCGTCGTCATCGTCGTCGTCGTCGTCGTCGTCGTCAGCATCCATGTCCTCAGACGATTCTGATTCTTCTCCACTATCTTCGCTGTTTTCCTCGCCGCCGTCGTCGTCCTCGTCGTCTTCAGCGTCATCGTCATCGTCGTCCGAATCCTCATCATCATCGCTTTCCTCGTCGTCCTCGTCGTCGTCATTCGCCATGAGAGGATCCATCTCCTTCGCCACATCCATGGCGTCATCCTCGTTGTCGTCGTCGTCGTCGTCGTCGTCGTCGTCGTCGAAAAGAGAGGCTTTGACGCCGAGAGATATTTTGTTCGTCGACGCGTCCACCTTGAGCACCTTGGTGCGAACTCTCTCTCCCGGTTGCACGTGCGCGGCCAAGTCGCCGGAGATGCGCGCATCCGCGAACATCGAGATGTGACAGAGACCCGAAAGTTTCGTTCCGTCAAGTCCGATGAAGACGCCGTAAGGTTGAACCCGGCGAACGGTGCCCATCAAAACGTCTCCCTCGCTCACTCCGGAAACGTCCGCGTTACCCTGCGCGGCGTCGTTTTCACGGAATGAAATTTCAACTCGTCCCTTTGCGGCATCTGCGCTCACGATGCGACCTTCGACCAACTTTCCGGGTGGAAATTCCTTAGCCGGGTCGGCGACGAACCCATCCGCAAGATTTGAGAGTTTGCACATGGCATCGACGCGACGCGAAAGGGAGATGAAACATCCCTTGTTCGACGTGGACTTGACGTACCCCTTGACGCGTTCGCCCGGAACGAGCGTCGATATGTCTTCAATCTCGGCATCCATCGTTTTTTTGCGCTTGTTTGCGAGTCGGGACTCGCGAAGAGATAAGTCAACCTCTCCATTCGATGACACGTGCAACACACGCACTTGAATCGCTTGACCGACGTCGTACGACGAGCACGGATCGTCTTTCAATTCATCCGCCATGTCCGTCAAGTGCACGCGACCGGCAGAGTGAGATCCGAGCTGCACCATCAAACCGACGTTTTTAGCGACTCGAGTGACGATGCCCTGCACCTTGGCGCCGACGCACACGCGAGACGAACCGGCGGCATCCGTGCGAAGACTTAAATCGATGCGCTTTTTGCTCGCTTTGACGCCGACGACCGTCGCGCGCACGCGAGCGCCGACGGAAAACCGAGAGTTGAGCGCTCGCTCGAGTTCCGCTACTTTGCTCGACGTCTCAATCGTTGGGATGAACGCCGTGACGCCCGGGGCGACGGTGACTTTTAATCCGTCGTGCGCGACGGCGACGACGTACGCGTCGATTTCGTCCCCGATGGACACGTGATCCAGACTGAACGCCTCTCGTCGACGCATGGACAAGTCTAATAATCCTCCACGATCACCCGCGAGACCGAGCACGGTGGCTTCAACCTTTGAACCCACGGATAGGGATTCGAGCGGGGCGTCTTCGTCGGGACTAAACTCGCTAATGTAAAGACGACCGCGAGCGTTGTTCGGAAGCGCGACCAACGCTTGAAGAGGTTGTACCTCTGACACGACGCCGTTCACCACCGTGCCGGCCGCTATTCGTCCGCCAGATTTGGTGGACGTCGTCACGGGCACCGTCAACAAAAGCCGTCCGCCGTCCCCGGCGGGAAGTTGCGCGACGACAGCCTTGACGCGCTGCGTCGGCTGGAAACGCTCGGATGGATCCTCGTAGGCGAGATTAAAGTGGTTCACGGGCGCGAAACCAATCAGACCGTGATGGTTCGGAAGGGACAAGGCGACGTATTCAGCCTTGATGAGTTCGACGTCCGCGTCGACGCGATCGCCAACCTTGAGCTTTTTCAGACTCTTCGTTGATGACGTCTTGTTTCGCTTGAAGGCGTCCAAGCCCGAACGCATGCCGATGTCTACGACGCCCTCTCTTCTGCTCACGTCTAAGACGTATCCACTCACCTCAGCGCCGGATTCAACGTTCGCGTCGTCGGGGAGCTGATGAGGCGTGACGAGACCGACGACATTCGAGTCAAACGGAATGTCCACGAGCACTCCGTAGTCCTTCGTCTCGTTAACGGACACGTCCAACCAAGAACCGGGTTTGAGCTTTCCAGCAGTCTCCGGGGAGATGCCCACGCCTTCGGTGTCCACGTCTCGCTCGTCTAAGAAGTCCAAATCGTTGAAAAACGAACGAATCAACGGTGCGTCGCTCAGCGGAGATGACGTCGCCGACAATTTGAGGGAGAGCGACAATCGAGGCGTCGGAGACGACGTGTCCACGGAGAGCACCAACGCGTTCACCGTCTTGCCGACCGGGTACGCGTCGTGTATGTCGACGGCGGCGCCATCCGTCAGCTGCGAAGGCGGCGCTAGACCGGTGAGCCTATCCAAAAATCGAACAAAGACGCCGGCCGAGTTGGCCGACGCCACGTATCCCGGGAAGACGGATCCCGGTGTCGCCGATTCCGCAGTCGAAGGAATCTTTGACTGTCGCGCGCTTTCGACGAGAGAGATTTTACGCGACATGACGGCTCGAGTCGGTTTACTCTCGAGAACCACGAGCGGACCGATCTCGTCCCCTGGATTGAGCACGGCGCTCAAGCCTTGCGCCGTCAACGGATGATCCGACAAGTGCGCGAGAGACACGACTCCGGGCGCGTTGCCCTTTTCAGTCTTAAACACCACCTCGACGTTGCCCGAGTTCGCGACAACGTGCATGACGACCGCTTTTTCCACGATGGTTCCCGGAATCACGTCCAAAGCCGACGCCGTGACGGCCACCGACGCGCTGGCACCGTCGACGGCGTCGGACGCGAGCGACAGTCGTAAACGACCGGTTCCGTCCACGGACACCACGGTGACGCGCACAACCTGGCCGACGCCGAACGCGTCCGTCGGTTTTTGATCTCTGAGTAAACCTAAATCGCTCGTCCCGGCCAATCCTTTTAAATCTCCGTACAAGGAGACAAAGACGCCGTATTCGTTGACGCCCGTCACGACGCCGTGCGTCACCGATCCCGGAATGGCGTCTTCGACGGTGGCGATGACGGCGAGGTCAGACTTGATGAGCGTTCTCTTGTGAGACACCGTCGCGCGACGGCTATTTCTGTCGACGTTGAGCACTCTAAACTTTAATTTCGCCCCGGGAACCACCTTGGACGACGTCGTTCGACCGACGATGTCCGAGACGTGCAAGGGAGGACAGAGCGCCTTGATACCCTCGGCGAGCTTGACGATGGCGCCGTAGTGCTCGACGGCGACCACTTCACCGTTGACGAGCATGCCCGGAATGAGTTCATCGAGAGAAAAGAAGGGTTGCGCCATGACGGAGGATTTGAGACTCACGCTCACTACTCCGTCCAACAGACGATGACCGATGACGCGCACGTTGACGGTTCTCCCAACCTTGAATTTCTTCTCAACCTTGTCCACGCGCTCATCCGACAGCTGCGAGACGTGCGCGTAACCCACGACGTCGCGATCGCCGTCCGGGATGTTGAGCGATACGCCTTGTCCCGCGTCCACTCTTTCGATTTTAGCCGTCTGAAACGTCTTTCCGAGCTTGGGCAGCTCAACGGCAGAGTGTTCGAGAAGATGAGGTAAAAGCGTCAAGCAGATGCGCTTCGCCGCGGAATCGACAAAAATGATTCGTGCGCGCATGCGTTGACCGACTTTAAACGCCGGGGACACGCCTGTCGGGGCGTTGACGTGAAAGCAATCCACCGTACCGGAAAAGTACGTCATAAAGGAAACCGACAACCCGTCGGATAGGATTTGCTTCACTCTTGAATTCACGAGCATGCCCGGAAGCAGCGTCGACACGTTCATCGCCGAGGTTTCGTGCGCCACCGTGCTCGAGATTCGTTTCTGGTCGCTCGTGACGGTGAAGTATCCCTTGTTACCTTTGGGCGCCGACGCGATGACGACGTCAAGAATTTTCCCTTTGCGCACATTGACGTCGCTCGCGACGTTCTTCTTCGGCAAGAATCCGCTCGTGCCCTCTATGCCAAAGCTCAGGATGTATCCGTGATCTTCGACGCTCTGCACGACCGCGGGCGCGACCGATCCCTCGGTGAGACTATCCGCGCGAATGCCCGCGCACACGCGCTCCAAGCGGAGAGACAATTCGATGCGCTTACCACCCGTCTTCCCCTTCTCCAGGCTCAACACCGCGCATCTGAGCACGTCGCCGGGCGCGTAGAGCGACTCTATGCTCACGGAATCGTCCTCATCCTCATCCTCGTCGTCGCTATGCTCGGCGTCGTCCGAAGACTCGGACTCGGAGTCGGACGCCGCCTCGCTGCCGCCGCTCGATTTTCGCCTTCCGAACGCATCGCTCACCTCATCGCGCGCCACCGTGCCGCGCAAACCATCCGGAAGACTCATCACTAATCCTCGCGGCGTCACCTCGGAAACGACGCCCAAAATCTTTGCCCCGGGTCGCAGCGACTTGTACTTCAGCGTCTCGACAAACTTGGCCCCTCCGACCGATGCGCGCGTGCTCGCCCCCTTGGCCGCGCGCGCGATCGCCGCGAACGGATCATCGCCGTCATCATCGTCGTCATCACCGCCTCCCGGCCCCCCTCGTCGTCGCGTGCGTCGCGCGCGGTCGTCGTTCTCATCATCGCTCGCTCCGCCGCCGCCGCCGCCGCGAGGAAACGCATCCTCGTCGCCGCCTCGCGGGAACGCGTCCGCGTCGACGTCGTCGTCATCGACGTCACGACCGACCGCGCGTGCGTCATCGCCGTCGTCGTCGCCGCGCGATCTCGATCCGCGCGCGCGCGCGCCCATCGCGCCGTCGAGTGTCGCGCCGTCGTCTCGCGCGCGCAGCTCAAGTTTGGAGAAAAAGTGAAAAGCACACCGTCTGACTGTTTACACATAGGAAGAAGGAAGAGAATGACATGTCCCTCTGTACGCTCTCTTCGCGCGCCGCGCGCTTTCCATCTAAAACGGCACGAATTTACGAGCGATGTCGACGAGTACTTTCGGCACGAGCGGACGCTCGTCGACGAAGGATGGGAGTTTTCGACCGAAGATGGAGTCGGTGATGTCGTCGAGGAGGACGTCGCGGCCGAGAATCGGGTCGGTGACGAAGGGATCGGTATGCGTCTTGTCCGGATAGTAGCGCTCGTCGACGGAGACGCCGATGGAGCGCAACGCGCGCGCGAACATTCTCGATTGTTCGGGAGGCGCCGACGTGTCAGCCTCGCCGTGACAGAGCATGACGGGTGGAATGATGCGCACGTTTTCTCGCACGTCGCGTTCGCGCGTGATGGACACGGGCGACGCGCGAGGGAGAGCCTCGGCGGCGCGCGCGCCGGTGAAACCAGCCTCCATGATTGACCAAAAGACGTTCTTGTACAGACCCTGCCGATGGACGTGCTCGATGAGCGCGGCGTCGTCCGGCGCGTACACGCCGGATATGCCTATAAATCTCGAAACGGCGGCGGGCGACCACGCGTTCGGCACCGCTCGCTGATCTCGTCGTTCCGCTCTCGCCACCCACTCAATCTGTCTAAGTAGACACGTCGCCGCGATGTGCGCGCCCGCGGATTGACCCACGACGACGACTCGCCGTTTATCGCCGCCGAGCGCGTCCAACCGCTCGAGCACCCATCCCACGCCCTTCCCGACGTCTGCGATCATATCCCCCACCGTCCCCTGCGGAAAATTTCTATAATCTAAAGACGCCACGATGACGCCTCGTCTCGCCAAACGTTGCGCCAAGAGCGCGCCCCACGCCTTGTATCCGATGATCCACATCCCGCCGGTGACGAAAATCACCACCGGTCGTCTCTCGTCGTCGTCTGCGTCTGCGGCGGAGTCATCCTCGTCGCGCGCACCGCTCATCGACGCCTCACCGCGACCGCGACCACCATCGTCGTCGTCGTCGCGTCTCCCCTCGCCCCTGGCACCCGCGGTGACGCGTCGTCGTCGCGCTCGTCTCGCCGCGCTCGCCCCGGGCGGAAAATATAAATCTAAAAAGTTTCTCCCGCACCCGCCGTAACACACCCCTCGCGCGCCGTCCTCGTCCGTCGCGTACGTCCACGCGACGCGTAAAAACGCCGGCGATAACACGATCGAGTACACGACCAATCCCGCGAGCTTGAAGACCCAGGACACGGTGGAGTAGCGCGCCAACCGAATCGTCAAACGCGCGACCGTCACCAATCGTCTCGCGGACGCGCGCGGCCGTCTCGCCAAAGAGGCGAGGACGAGGACGAGGACCGCCGCGGAGAGACGATGCGGCATGTCGCGACGTCGCTCTTCGCGTCGTTCAGACGACGATGACGACGACGGTGTGCGCGTGAGTCAAAGATTGACGACGAAGAGATGACACGCCTAAAGGTCGTCATACCGCGACGCGCGTCGACGACGACGACGACGCGCGATGGACGCGGAAACGCGCGTGGAGACGACGAGCGTCGTCGCGCGCGCGATCGAGCGCGTTGCGGACGCGCTAGGCGCGTCTCCGCGATCGGTGGTGGTGGTTTTCGCGACGTGCGCGGTGGGCGCGGTGATGGCGCGAATGATGATGATGACGACGACGACGACGACGCGCGCGATGGACGACGACGACGCGCCGACGGGTTCTAAGGATAGACACAGAGACGCCCGCATGCGCGCGCTCGAATTGCGCGAGGAGGCGCTTCGAGAGGCGTCGGTGTCGTCGAGACGATTGAATCGAGACGAACGCGACGAGGCGGCGGTGGCCAAGCGACTGGCGGAGATCGACGCGAAAGCTGCGCGTTTAGGCGTCGTCGCGCGAGGGAAAGGACGGAAATTGGGCGGTGGGACCGATGGGTCGAGTTCGGGACGTCCGGAGTGGAATCCTCTCATGGGAGGGTCGGCGTCTCGAGGGTATCGGCCGACTCCGCGCGCCCGACCGGGCGGCGGCGGCTGAGCCCGGTAGAGTCGCGAGCGAAAAAGATAAAGAAGGTCTTTTCGTTCGCGGCGCTACGCGTTCACGTCATTCGTGTGCGGTGGTTTTAGCGGGGAAAACGACGTGACGTCGACGAGCGAACGATTCATTCTCAGAGTCTGTTCGTCGACCGATTCCGTTTCCCGATTCTCGTCCTTCGAGACGCCGCCGAGACGAAACTTGTAAAAATTGTACACTCCATCTTCACACACCGTCACGCGCGAAGATTTATGTCATGTCGCGAACGCCAAGCAAACGCGTCGTCGTTCGACTCTTTCTCGCGGGTGACTGTATGCCCGCGCGCGGGCTCGATTGCGTGTTGCCGTATCCGCTCGACGACGCGCGCGCCGTCTTGAGAGAGACGTGTTGCCGACACGCCAGAGACTACGTACGACTCGCCCTCGACGCGTCGACACTGTCGTCGGCGCCGCAACACACGTTTACGAGCCTTCTCGGAGATTTGTTGGACGAGAAACAGCGACGAGCACCGTGTTTCTCACTGGTGAACCTCGAGACGGCGCTCACGTCGACATCGGATGATTTTTGGCTCGGGAAACCGGTGTGTTATCGAGCGAGCGAACGAAATGGAATCGGTCTTCTCGAGACGCTTGGCGTCGACTGCGTGACGATTGCGAATAATCACGCCCTCGATTTTTCTTTGCGAGGGTTTGAAGACACGGTGCGCGCGCTCGAGGCGTCGGGGACGTTGGATTTCGTCGGCGGCGGCGTGAACGCCGACGAGGCGTTTCGATGGAGACGATTTGAGAGCGGTGGGGTCTCCGCGCTCGGCGTGTGTTTTGAAAATTCGGGCGTCCCACGCGAGTGGAGAGCGACGTCGAGCGCGCCGGGTCTTGCGCTCATGACCGCCGACGACGACGTGCACAGACTCCTGTCGACGGTGCGCGAAGAAAAGCGTCGCCATCCGTCGTCCACGATCATCGTCAGTTGTCACTGGGGCTCAAACTGGGGATGGGACGTCTCGTCGACGATTGAACACATTGCGAGACGTTTGGTCGAGTCGGGATGCGACATCGTGCATGGCCACTCGTCGCATCACCCTCGACGTTGCGAGCTGTACGAGGACAAGTTGATCGTGTACGGCTGCGGCGAACTCCTCAACGACTACGAAGGCATCGGCGACCACGCAAGATTTCCAGCCTCGACGTTCGCCGGCGATTTGAGATTTGCATACTTTCCAGAATACGACGTTCTCGACGCGTCGGCGCGCCGAGTGTTCGCGCACATGGATATCGTCGTGTTTCGACAAGCGAACTGTTTCGCGCTCGAACGCGCCGACGCGGACGCCGTCGAACGGGTCCGTCGCGCGCTCGCGCCGCAATACGCGCTCGGGGGATTACGTTTGGAGCGCGACACGCGCGCGGCGACGCTCGTCGCGACGCCCACACGCGTGGTGAAACGATGATGATAGATTTACATCGCGTCGCGCGTCTACGCGATGATCCCGCACGGCACCGGCACGCGACCCAGGAGGTGCGGAACGATTATCGAAAGCCGTCGCATGACCGACCGAGGTGACGCATGAAAATACTATCTTCGATACCTGTTACACTAACTTAACTGTCTACGAATACATGGTGGGCGCGACGACTCGATTCGACTTGCGACGACTCGACTCGATGCGAGCGACGTCACTCACGGATGCGTCTCGCGGTCGGGCTGCGCGATGGCTAAATTTTCAAAGTCGACGTCGGAGGCGCGCGGGTGCTCGACGAGAAAGAGGTGAAAACAGCCGACGCCATCGTCAGCGAGGGGGGCGTCTCCGTCCTCTCGGACGTCGATGACGGCGTCACCACCACCACTTTCATTTTCACGCTCGCCGTCGTCTTCGTCGTCGCGCGAGACACCCGACTGCGCGCGCGAACGCACACGCGCGACGTAAAAGTCGGGTCGTGGGACTTCGTTTTGGTTCAAACCGAGCGACGCGATTCTGCCGGCGATTGAGTTAGTGATGCCCTCGAACATAGCTTCCCAATCGCGCACGAAGTGCGTGTTGAACGGATTGAGATCCGTTCGAGGTCGAAGCGACGCAGTGAGTCCGAGTATGATGCAGAAATCTAAAATTTCTCCAAACAGGTATCGCGCCCATCGGCGGTTGGGCGTGAGCGCCTCGCCGAGACCGGTGATGATTTTCCCAGAGATGAACCAAAACACGAGCGCTTGCGTGCGTCTAAAGATGCTCCCCTTGGCGGCCAAGAGCGCACCCGCCATCGCGCCTTCTCCAGTGTTCTGCGCGTGCTGCACCATCAACGCCTGAAGCCGCAACGACTTGAGATTTTGCGTCGCGTTGGCGATGATGGTGGCAAGCGTGCTTGGATAGGCGAGATAAAACCCAATCAAAACGAAAGACTGCGACAAAAACCGAGCCATCACGTTCATGGCGAACGTGCCAAAGTAAAACGAGCCCGTGACGAATATCTCCCATCGCTCCATTCTCCGTTTCGTGATGAGCCAGCCGAACGAAATCACCAACCACGTGCATAAAAAGGTTGACTGGTTGAGCGAGAGAAAGACGACGAATAACGCGCTCTCAATGTTCGACCCGTTCGGGGCGTTGAAACGCTCCTTAAGCAGCGGCAATCCCTCCGACGTCTTCGACGCGTTCACCCAGAACCGATTCGCGGCGAACAACCACGCCAATCGAGTCAACATTTGTAATAAAAGCAATCCGTGGAGCCACGTCACACGCTCCCTGTGCCTCCACAGCAGAGCGGACGTCGCGACGACGCCGATGATCCACACAATGATAAATCCCATGAAGACACGTGCCGAGAATCTATACTCTGAACTCACGTGATCACCTCCCGGATTCGTCTGCACCACCGTCGCCACCACCGTCACCTCGGCGTTTTGGTCGCACGCCATCACCGAAAACGTCGTGCGCGTCGTCGTCGAAATAACTCGCGTCGTCTCGGTCCCCGACGTCATTCGCACCGCCACGCACCCCTCCGCACCGACGTATTCGGTCGCAATCGTGCGTTCACACGCCTCCGCGCCCGTTCCCGCCGCCTCGATCGGACGATCTATGACGCCTCGCGGACACGACAACGCCCAGACGTCGGCGCTCGGAGGGTCGACGTCGAGCGTTCGCACGACGAGTTCGCCGCCGCTCAAAAATCCAAAGAGCGCCGCGTCCACGTACGACGTCGCCGGTACGCCCGTGTTCAACGTCGCGCGAACGTTCGTCACCAATCCCTCGCACAGCGTCGCGAACGAAACGACGACACAGAGCGCGAGAACCGAAGAATATACTAGTACACCAAGCCGCCGCCGTCGCCGCCGACGACGACACGCCGCCGCCGCGTCTCTCTCCCCACCCCTCCGCCCGATGTCTCCTCACCGACGCGTCGACGACGACGACGACGACGACGACGACGACGACGACGACGCGACCGCATCGACGCGCGTCGTTTCGCGCGTCATCTCGCGCGTTCGAACGCACGACGAACGAATACAGTGCGTGAATCAATCAATACGCCACGTCGACCCCGACGACGTGTCGACGCCCCTCGCCGGTCGTTCCTTCGCGCGCGGACGCGTTCGCGCGCGCGATGGACAGCGACTCGCGCGCGCGCTCGATCGATCGATCGATCGATCGACGCACCGATCGCGCGGCTCGACGCGTCGTCGAGTGTCGTCGCGTCGTGTTTTTTCACTTCTGCGCGGTGAAAATTCAATTCATTCATTCGTGTCGCCGCACACGCGCGCGCGCGACTGGACGCTCGACTCGACGCATCCTCGAGCGCGGCGATGGCGTCCTCGTCGTCCTCGTCGTCTTCGTCCTTCGCGCGCGCGCTCGAGGATGCGCGCGCGTTGGCGAGAGAAACGCGGCAACTCTTGGATTCGCGAGACGACGAGAGGGACGACGCGGCGCGCGCGAAAAAGGGTCTCGAGGCGCGACGACGGGCGAACGGGTTACGGGCGAAAGTGCGTGCGCTGTCGCTCCTCGTCGCGAGGGAGGAGGAGGGTGAGAATCGCGCGACGACGAGCGAACGAGAACGACGACGAGACGCCGTCGAGACGCTCGAGGCGGAGGCGGAACGCGCGGCGAGACGGTGCGCGGAGAGGAGGACGACGGCGCGCGATCGGACCGCGCGGACGCCCGCTCGCACCGACACCACCACCGGCACGAGCGATGATGCGTCGCACCGCGCCGTCGGCGACGGCGGCGGCGCGCGCCGAAACGACGAAGACGGAGACGACGACGTCGAGGACCCGCGTATTCTGTTGCGTCGCCAACGCGAGACGATGGACGAACAAGACGACGCGTTGGATGAATTATCCATCGTCGCCTCTCGCACGAGGGACATCTCGCTCGCGGTGAACGAGGAATTGGATTTACACGCGAAATTATTAGACGGCATGGACGACGAGGTGGAGGACACGAGGGAGAGATTGCTGGCGGCGACGAGGGCGGCGAGGCACATGATGCGCCGCGGGTCGAATTGTCGCTCGGCGTGCATCGCGACGGTGGTCGTCGCGTTGTGCTTTCTCATTCTTCTCTTGATCATTAAATTACAGAGATGACGTTTCGTTATGACGTCGCGGGTCGATGAAACGCGGGTCGCGATGGTCGACGGTTTCGGAGGGACGACGACAAAATGTACAAACTAGTAGCGAATAGTATGTGCGCCGCTCGCGCGTGTAAAACGTACACAGAAAAGGCCAAACACAGCACACCAGAGCGAACGAACGCACGCGTTCGTCCGCGGCGTCGGCGTCCCAAGACATCGAGTCAATCATTCTTTCGCTCGAGTCGTTCGCGTCACACCGCGACGCCGCCGCGACGCGATCGTCTCGAATCCTCGCGGCGACGACGGACGGCCGAACGGACGCGTCGCGCATCACGCGTCGAGTCTCGAGCGATGCGCGTCGCCCCGAGGACGGCGCGCGCGCGCGCGACGCACCGCTCCGTCACCGCGCATGACAAAGTTTTAAAAAATAAAAGTGGCGTCGCGCGTGCGCCGTCGCGCGCGCACCGTCGCGCGGTGACGACGGCGGCATCGGCGTCGTCGTCGTCTTTAGTCGTGGACGAGAGCGACGACGAACGATCGACGGTGGCGCGAGGGACGGATCCGGAGCGATTGGAGGCGCTTCTGGACAAGGCGGCGACGGCGCCGGTGTCGGTGCAAGACATCGAAGAGTTTTATCCGTACAGATTGGATGAGTTTCAGGTGGTGGCGACAGAATTATTAGTGCACGGATCCTCCGTCGTCGTGTCCGCGCCCACGGGGAGTGGGAAGACGTTGGTGGGCGAGACGGCGATTTTAACGGCGTTGGCGAGGGGCGAAAAGGCTATTTACACGACGCCGTTAAAGGCGTTGTCGAATCAAAAGTTACGAGAGTTTCAGAAAATATTCGGGAAGAGGCGGTGTGGTTTGAAGACGGGAGACGTCGACATCAACGGTGATGCGGACGTGATGATCATGACGACGGAAATTTTGAGGAATATGCTGTATTCGAGCGCCGCGGGAGGGAGAGACGACGAGAGGTTGGCAGACGTGAGCATCATCGTTCTCGATGAAGTTCATTACCTCGCCGATCGATCGAGAGGCACGGTGTGGGAAGAGACGATCATTTATTGTCCGTCTCGCATACAGCTCTTGTGTCTTTCCGCCACGGTGGGTAACCCGGAAGACTTGTCTGGATGGATTGAAGAAGTGCACGGTCCGTGCGAGACGGTGGTGTCCAGCTATCGCCCGGTGCCTCTGACGTGGCAGTACAGCATGAAACCATCGCGAATGTATCCCGGAATCGGTCCGTTGATGAATTATAAAGGCACGAGACTGCATCACGATCTGTATCCTTTCACCAGGGAAGGTCTTTTACAACGAAACAACAACGACTGGGGGCAACAGGACGACTACGGACGAGGACAAAACGGACGAGAATCGGAGCGCGTTCTTCGAAGACGATTCGTTCCGCACGTGGAAACGACGGTGCAACAACTCATCGCTAGCGATATGATTCCCGCCGTGTGGTTCATTTTTAGTCGGAAAGGCTGCGATCAGGCTGTCAATTATCTCGTACAGGCTGGCGGAAATCTCGTCACTCGAGCGGAACAACAAGAAATTGACGACGCCCTGAAAGAGTTTTCTCAGGATAACAAGGCGGCGATTCGATCGGACATGGTCGAACCTCTTCGTCGAGGGATCGCCTCTCACCACGCCGGTCTACTTCCCGCGTGGAAAGGTTTGGTGGAGACGTTGTTTCAACGCGGCTTGATCAAAGTCGTCTTTGCCACCGAAACGCTCGCCGCAGGAGTGAATATGCCGGCGAGATGTTCCGTTCTCAGCGCACTGTCGAAGCGTGACGATCAGGGCCCTCGACTTTTGACGTCCAACGAATTTATGCAAATGGCTGGACGCGCAGGGCGACGCGGATTTGACACCGTGGGTCACGTCGTCTGTTGCCAGTCACCCTTTGAGGGACCGGATGAAGCCTTTGAGCTCGTGTTAGCGCCGCCAGAAAATCTCAAGTCGCGGTTTTCTATATCGTACGGTATGGTTTTGAATTTGTTACAAGGTCGGTCTCTCGAACAGGTGAAAGGCATCGTTGAGAGAAGTTTCGGCAACTATCTCGGAGGGAAGGCACGCTCAGTTCGCGAACGCGAACTCCAACGCGCAAACGACCAGATCAAAACTCTTACGGCTCAAATCGAAGAAACAAACAGCGATGAAGAAGCTGGTGAATGGAGACGTTTCGTAAAATTGGATGAGCGGTTGAAGGAGGAGAAACGATTACTCAAAATTTTGTTGCGACAAGCCGCCGAAGCGCACGCGGACGAGATTCGCGAAACTCTTCGATACGAGCTCGAAACAAGACCGGGTCCCGTCTTGGTTGCGATCGATATCGGATATAACGCTGTTCGACGTCGGAAAGAGCGCAAATCGGCGACCATCGCGTTGTTTGAAGACGACTCCGTGAAGGTTGAGGGAGAGGATTTCGCCGGCGAATGGAGACTGCAAGATATTGACGACGACGCCTCGGTCGATTTGGACCGCCTCATGGGCGATTTCGAGGATGAATCCTCTGACGACGAATTTTTGCAGTCTTTTGATGAGAGCGATGGGTTACCTCGAGGCGTCATCGCCGCAGCTGTCGTCGAAGCGGTTCCGGCGGCTAAAATTGCGCCGACGGCAAGCGCGGTTGGCAAACCGTATCCCATGGGTGAATTCACAGCTCTTGGGAGTGATGGCTGTTGGTACCGTTTTTATTCGGATAGAGTCAAGTATATTTGCGACGATACTTTGCATTTGGCCGACTTTGAGCTCGCCGGGTCCCCACCCGCGTCGAGCAGCCTGCGTTGGATACGAGCAAGCGGCGGCGGCGTGTGGAAGGCGGACACATCGAAGAAGACGAAGCCCGTCGCGGAGCGCATTCCGACTGATCCAAGCAACTTTACTATGCTTGATCAGGCGGTTGAATCGGCAGAATTTATCGAAGCACAAAAGTTGCAGATCCAACAAACTCGAGAGGAGATTAGTCAGCTTTCGCACATCGCTGATTTGCGCAAAACTGCAAAACAGCAAAAGAAGCGTGAAACCAAGCTGAAAAAACTCAAAGAGAGACGAGACAACATTGAGCAGAGGATTAAAGAGTATTCCGCCGCCGGTTGGGACGAGTTTCTGAGAGTGGTTGATATTCTCGTCGAGTGCGGGGCGCTCGAACGAGAGTCCCTCAGTTTACTTGAGTTTGGTGAAGTTTGCGCAAACTTGAGAGGCGAAAACGAACTCTGGCTCGGCATGACGATGTCTTCAGATGCCCTTGCGCATCTTGACGCGCCCACTTTGGCCGGCTTTGCGGGCGCTCTATGCATGGATAATCGTCCAGCCACGTGCTTCTACGGCGCCTCGGAAGAGCTCGTTCGAGTTCTCGAGGATCTCGAACCAGCAATGGGTGACCTCTTGTATCTTCAATTGTCTTCCAGAATCGATATGCCCGTCAGTTTAAGTTATGAGGTTGCGGCGTTGGTCGAGTCTTGGGCGTCCGGTACGTCGTGGGATCAAATTCGCCGAGACACAACGTTGGACGAGGGAGACATCGCGCGCTTATTCCGTCGCACCGCCGAACTTCTCGCACAAATTCCACGCATTCCTCACCTTCCCGAGAGTCTCAAGGCGACCGCGAAAAAAGCGAACGATGTCGTCAATAGGCCTCCGATTAGTGATTTATCGTAGAAAGTAGATTTCATTAGATTTGTGTTATAAACTACAGTAGCTGCGTTTCTTTGCCTTTGTCTTTGTCGCCGCTTTCGGTTTCGCCGTCAACGTACACGAAACCGCCCCATCCCACTTTCCCCTGAAAGTACGTATTCTCGATCACCCCGCGCATCTTCAACGCCTCGTTCGTGCGCTCCTTCCCCACACGCAGCATGACGTTCCCTCCGTTGGCGTCCGAGCACACGCCGCCCACCATGTTCCCGTTCACCAGCACGCACTCGCCGCCCATCATCAACTTTGTCGTCACGCGCATGGCGTCCGCGCGCTCGTCCTCGCGCTCGCGCGCTTCGTCCACGATCGACGCACACGCGCGAACCGAGGTGAGGAATCTCGACGCCGCGAGCGCGTTAAACGGCATCGCGCGTCGTCGTATGGCGGTTCGGTTGACGCGATTCGATGGTTGGTGGCAACTAACCGTCTCTTTAGATGATATTTTACAACTACTAGGATTGCTGCTGCGTTTACTAAAACGCCCGTCTGGATCCTTTAGAAACGCGTCGCTTGTTTTTGACGATCTGCCCGCCTTGACCTCCAGACTTGAAATCAGCCTCTTGTTTCTCCAAGAAGGATAAGAGATCTTTCTGGCGCGCGCCGCGCTCGTCAGCCGCCTCGGCTTGTTCTTTAGATCGAGCATCCGCCATGAACCGATTATCCTTGCGCAATTCGCGCATGGCGCCTCTGCTTTCTTGTTTAAGCTGCTTCTTGAGCTTTCTTGCCTCGGCTCTTTCGCGGTTCGGATCGTAGTCACGACCTTTCTGGTATCCATCCTCTTCGTACATCGGATTGTACGTCTTGATGGCTTCGGCAGCCTTCTTGTGATAGGCGAGAGGAGATTTGACGGCACCCGCGAGCCCATCGTCCAATTCCTTGACAAAGGCGTTGCACGACTCGGCCAATTCCTTGTTCGTCTTCTTCAGAGCTTTTCGAAGGTTCACGATTGATCCACGGATGGGTGAGAGCATTTCCGACGCCGACGGCGTTTTCACGGCTGCGCGTGACAACTGGCGGAGGCACGCGACTGCGCCGTGTAACGCGGTCGACGAGAGTTTCTTCTCCTCGAGAGTTTGCCCAAAAATTCCATCTAATGCCTCAGGCAAGGAAAGTCGCTCAGCTTTCGTTCCTAGCGCCGCACTCAACCACGGACCGCCGATTTGTTCGGCGAGATGCGTGGGCAATCCGACGGCCCAATCCTTTGACGATTTCGAGGCGGTGTGAACCAGAGCGTTCATCAGTGCCAGCGCTTCGGGAAAGATTCTTTCAGCGCGCGTCGAGTACACGCTAGCCATGGTTGAGAGAATGACCGCCAAGCACGCGTCTCTGACTGATCTGATGGCGCAGTGCGCGAGTAAGTTGCCTATGTAGAGCGACACTGGCGTCATGACGGGATGCGACTTGTCCGTCGTGGGGAAGATGGCGGCGAACAGCGACAGTAGTAAAATAGTTCGAGATGGTGGCCATCCCGTTTCACCTTGACGAAGAGCTTGACGAAGTCGAGCGCTCATTTTCTCGATGCGGGCCTTGACGGCGGTGGCCGCGAAAAACGGTACTCGGGCGCTGACATCGACGATGTGGCTAGAGAGAACATCCAGATGATCCATGGGTAAAGGGCTTTGTCCGGCTAAGATTTCGAATCTTTGTAAAAGCAAACCAAATAATATTTGCGTTCGCTTTCTGTTTTCAGCCGCCAATGTGGGAGCATTGCAAGCTCGAATTCTAGTGATAATCGTCGACGCGTCTTCGGCGTTGTGATCGCCAATCATCGAGTCGAGGTCATCCGCGCTTTGGGGCATCGGAAACGTGAAAGGTATATCCGTTCGTGTCGGAACAGACTTTTTCTTCTCTTTGGCGCTCGTCACGAGTTTCTGAGAAGGCTGCGCCTCTCGCGCTTCGCTCGAGGTGGGGACGTCGTCCTCTTCTGCCTCTTCAATCTCTCGCAAAACTTTGGTGCGCTCGTCATCTTCTTCCTCGTCCTCGTCTTCGTCTTCCTCGTCATCTTCTTCCTCGTCCTCGTCATCTTCGTCATCACCGCTATCGCCTTCCTCCTCGTCACCACTTGCGTCGTCTTCATCGTCCTCGTCGTCTTCGGGCTCGATGCCGTCTTGGAGGATTCCCAACTTTCGAAGTCGATTCTTTCCTTGATCTAAACCTTTGTCGACGTTTTTCAGCTCCGATTTCAGAGACTTCCGGAGACGCGCCGCATCATCTAACTCTTCGTCGTCGTCGTCGTCTTCTTCAGACGAGTCCGCCTCGGATGAATCCTCCTCGTCGCTTCCGCTTTCCTCTTCGTCCTCGTCGCTCTCGAGCGTGAAATTTTCCTCCAAGTCTTCGGCTCCACCGCGAGACTTGCGAGAGTCACCGTGTAAAGCCTCGTCCACTTCGTCATCTTGGTCGGATTTCTTCGCCCTGCGTCTTCGCGCGGCGTAGCCACCCTGAGGACCGTCGTCATCGGAACTCTCGTCGTCCGACGTCACTCCGCGCATGCGCTTCAATCTCTTCCGTTCAGCCTGCTCCAACGCGAGCTTTTCTTGCGCCTCCAACTCTTCCTGCGTTTTCGCTCTGTCCCCCGCTTGGCCTCGTCTCTCGAACGCCAGCGTTCGCGCCCACGTGTCGTATTCATCCTTCTCCTCGGGCGCCTTGACCTCGGCTCTCTTGGTCGGTTTCATGTGTCCGACGGCTTTTCGAAGCGCTCCCGCCAACAAGCCTCCCTGACTAATCTCTTTAAACTCGGCGTCGAGCTGTGTGAGCGTGTCATCGTCATCCTCGCGTTGTTTTTGCTTCTCCGCTTTGTGGAATTTACTCTTCGCTATGAGCTCGTCCATGACATCCTTTTTGGACTTTCTTCGCTCGGGCACGGCGTCGTCTTTGCCACGCTTGAGAGTGGGTTCAAAATCGCCACCACCAAAGTGTAAGCTGCGCGTCATCTCCTTGTCTAAGTTTTCATCGTCGTCGTCGTCGCCGTGCGTCGGTTTCGCCGTCATATCTCGCTCCGCGAGCGGCTGTCCGAGGTGCGTCAGCGTCTTGAAGCCGTCGTCGGCGTCGCCCTCGTCGGCGAGGGAAAAATTCTTCGACTTTTTCAATTGACGCAGACGCGCTTTCGCCAACCTCCCGATGCTCTTCTCTTCTTTGCTCAATCCATCGTCGTGCTCACCGAACCGTCGATCGACGAACGCGTTCGCCTTTCCGCTCGCCTCGTGTTCCCGCAATAGCGTTCGCCGTCTCTTTTCAATGGCTTCGGTGCGCGCCTTGAGCACGTTCCCTCGCTCTCCCTTCACCTTGCGTCCCAAGATGTCAAACTTTCTCCGATGACTCACGCTCTCGAACGCGCTCTTCACCCCTCCAGATCCACCATCCCTCGCCCCCGACGCGCCACCGCCGACGAAAAACTTTCGTTTGCCGCCGCTTCCCGGATTCGCCTTGCCCGCCTTTCGCTTCTTCGCCATGACGCGACGAGAACGGGCCGACGGACGACAAAGGACGACCGACGGGTCTCTCCCACCGCGTCCGCGTCCGCGTCGACTCGCACGCTCGCGACGACGACGCGCTCTGACGACGCCGACGAGCGCGGCGACGTGGTGGCGGCTGGGCGTACGTGTTCTCAACCCTAGATCTAAACCCTAAGCCATCTCGAACCGGTCGCGTCGTTTTCTCGGTCGAGGGCCGTTTCGCATGGCGACCAGGTCGCGGAGAGGGCGCGGAGGGCGCGTCGACGGTCGACGGGGATCGAGGAGAGGAGAGGAGACGCGTCGAGAGGTCAAAAACGATGCGAATGGATGATTGGAGTGGTGTGTGTGCTTTGGGGATGAATGGATCGATGGACTAGGAGGCACGGCGCGAGCGCGCGAACGAACGCGCGCGTGACGAATCAATAATCAATCACGGCGCGTCGACGACGGGCACCGGACGCCAGGGCACGGTGGAACCATCCATGAGGCCGATACCGCGAGCAGAGAGTTCGTCGCGCACGCGATCGGACTCGGCAAAGTCTTTGGCGTCGCGAGCTATCTTGCGTTGCTCGATTTTGGCGAGGAGTTCGTCCTCGGTTAAGCCGGCGCGGCGCAGCGCGCGCGCGCGGAGCTCGTCTAAAAGGACGTTTTCCTCATCCTTGGGCATGCCCACGGCCTCCATCAAGCCTTCCACCGTGTGGAGCAAAGATTTGAGCGCGCCGACGCGACCGACAGCCTTCTTTCCGGCTTTGGTGGTCATGAAATCATTCATCGATTTCAAAGGCGCGGAGAGCGCCGCCATTACGGCGGGCGTGTTCAAGTCATCGTTCAGTGCCTCGACAACTTGTTTCTCAGCCTCAACCGCGAGCTTCAACGCATCGGCAACGAGAGGAACGGGTTTTTTGTTCGTCTGTTCCTCTGCATCGGCGTCCCGAAGGATGGCGCGCACGTCGTGAACTGTCTGGTACAGGTAGAACACTCTGTCGGACGCCTCCTCGAGCGCGCGCTGCGTGTAGTTGATCGGCGCGCGATAGTGCGCGCCGAGAAGCATGAAGCGAAGCGCGAACGGGTGGTATTTATCCAGCACCTCTCGAATGGTGAAAAAGTTTCCGAGCGATTTGGACATTTTTTCAGAGTCAACCTTGACGAAACCGTTGTGCACCCAGTAACGAACAAACGGATCTTCATCCGCGCGCGCGCCGCAGTCGCACGCGGCGCACGACTGCGCGAGTTCGTTTTCGTGGTGCGGGAACACCAAATCCTGACCCCCGCCGTGAATATCGATTCTAGATCCCAACATTTTTTCAATCATGGCGCTGCACTCGATGTGCCACCCCGGTCGACCCTCGCCCCAAGGACTCGTCCACGTCGGCTCTCCGGGTTTCGCCGACTTCCACAGCGCGAAATCGGCGGGATTCTTTTTACGCTCATCGACGGCCACGCGTTCGCCCGCGCGGTTGTCTTCTTGGTTTCTTCCTGATAACACGCCGTACGCTGGAAGCGTGTCCACCGCGAAATACACGTCCCCATCCGCCTCGTACGCATTCCCCTTGGTGATCAATCGCTCGATGAAAGCGATGATATCATCCACACACTCCGTCGCGCGCGGTTCCACCGTCGGACGAAGGCACCCGAGCGCCGTCATGTCCTCATGGAACGCCTCGATGAATTTGTCCGTGAGCGCTTCGCACGTCTCCCCGCTCTCGTTCGACCTCTTAATAATCTTATCGTCAATGTCGGTAAAATTCCTACAGTACGTCACATCGTACCCGAGACGCATGAGTTGTCGATACAACACGTCAAAGGCGACGTACACGCGAGCGTGACCGATGTGCGAGTAATCGTACACGGTGACTCCGCACACGTACATTTGCACCCTCTTCCCAGCCGGGTCTCTCGGAACGAATAGTTCCTTCTTACGACTCATCGTGTTCAAGAGCCAGAGCTTGGATAAATCACGAGTCGTGTCCGAGACCGTCTCACTCGTCCCCACCGATTCGCTCGCCGCCGCGCTTCCGTACACACCTCTCGCGTTTCTCAGCAGCGTCGGCGCGTCGGCGCGAATGAGCGGCGACGCGCCCGCGCGTCTGTTCATCCACCCCGACGATGACGACGCCGAAGACGAGGACGACGAAGACGAGGACGACGACGCCACGATCAATCCTCTCCTCGCCGTCGTCGATCCTCCGCACGCCACCGCCCTCGTCGTCGTGGATGCACGCCGCGCGCTCACGCCCATGCGAAGCGTTCGCCCCCCTCCGTGCGCCAGCATCAACAATCCACTGTTCACGTGCGCCATCGCGGACGACGACGCCGTCATCACTCTCTCTCCTCGCGCGTTCGCGCGCGTCGTCGTCTGCCGCACCACGCCCGCGTCGCGTCCCCGTCGAGGGCGCGCGTCTCTCGAATTTCTCTCTTTTCAGGAGAAGGGGGACTCCATGGCGAGTCCTGACCCTCCAAACGTGTGCCTTCGTCCACCCCAGAAAACCTTGGGTCCCGAGCCCGCGTCGACACACGCGCGCGCGCGAGCGAGAGCGCGAACGTAGAGAACGCGAGCGAGCGAGCGAGGCGCGAGTGTGATCGCGAGCGCGACCGACCGACCGAGGCGTCGCGCGAGGGCGCGAGCGTGCGCGAGCGTGCGTTTCGAAGAGTGACTCGAACGATGCACGCGTCGGCGCGAGCCTCGGTGATGACGCGCGGTGTGCGCGCGTGCTCGTCGTCGCGCGCGTCCGGCTCGACGACGACGACGACGGTGACGATGATGATGCGAGGGGGTGGACGACCGCGGTCGCGCGCGGCGGCGGCGTCCTCGGACGGGACGCTGGAGACGCTCGAGCTCACCGCGGATAATATCGAACTCGTTCTCGACGAGGTGCGTCCGTACCTCATCGCCGACGGTGGGGACGTCGAACTCGTCGAGATTGATGGTTTAAGCGTGAAACTCAAGCTCAAGGGCGCGTGTGGGTCGTGTCCGTCGAGCACGGTGACCATGCGCATGGGGATCGAGAAGCGGCTGTTGGAAAAAATTCCCGACATTATGGAGGTGATTCAGGTCGAGGACGAGCTCGAGGGATTGGCGCTGACCGAGGAAAACGTGGAGGCGACTTTAGACGAAATCAGACCGTACCTTGCGGGCACCGGCGGGGGGGAATTAGCGCTCATCGATATCGAAGAACCCATCGTAAAGGTGAAGCTCACCGGTCCGGCGGCCAAGGTGATGACGGTGCGCGTGGCGGTGACGCAAAAATTACGAGAGAAGATACCCTCCATCGCCGCGGTGCAGCTGATGGACTGAGTTGAGTCTTCGTCGGTGGTGTCGATATTTTTATGCGCGAGCGAGCGAGCGAACGAACGAACGAACCTTTTAGAGTTGTCTATACAGCAACGCGAAAAATAAAGAACAAAAGAACGTGTCGCCGAGCTCTCCAATTTGACGTCACAACGCGCGCGCGAGCGTCCTCGGCGACGATCCGAGCGCGAAGCGTGCGCGCGTCGGAACCTGCGGCGGTCGTGTCGCGCCGCTCGGCGCTGCTCGGCGCGTTCGGTGCGATCGCGAACAGCCACACCGGGACGTCGCGATGAATAATCATCACGATCGAAGTGGGTTGACGCGGCGGCACGTGGACGCGCAGCGAGCGCCCGAATCCTCACCCGCGCGGCGATCGGTGACGTCGATGTTCAAGGCGTTGGACGCGAACCCGAAGCTCAAAGAGGATTACGTCAGCGAGTCGACGTCGGGGAAGATTACGACTCTGGTCTGCGCGCTGTTGTGCGTGTTGTTATTCTTCGGGGAGTTTTTCTCCTACAGAACGAGCCGAGTGGTGAGTGAATTGCGAGTCAATCCTTTGGGCGTTCACGAAGTCATTCCTAACGCCGAGCGATTGAAGATCGACATCGACATCACCTTTCACAGCTTGGCCTGTAATCTCATCACGCTGGACACCGCCGATAAAGCTGGCGAAGAACACTACGACGTGCACGATGGGCACATCGAAAAGAGGCGATTGGATAAACACGGGAAAGTGATCGATACGAAAGTCACTTCTGAGAAACCGAATAAGCGCAAGGAGATGACTGAAGCGCTCAAGGAACTCAACGAAAATAGCACAGAACTGCAAGAGGTGGGGCACCCAGAGGCGTTTGCGGGTGCCCTTGGAGTGCAAAAGTTATTGCGCGAAGAATTTCCAGAGGGTGTTGAAAAGGCGTTCATGAATGAAGCCGAGGAAGGATGCGAAGTGAAAGGTTATCTAGAGGTGAACCGCGTGCCGGGCCGATTTTCTATTTCCCCGGGTCGGTCGCTCATGATGGGGATGCAACAGATTAGGGTCAACGTGCAGACATCGCTGAATTTATCGCACACCATACACCGGTTATCGTTTGGAGAACGTTTTCCCGGTCTCGTGAGCCCTCTGGATGGGACGCGCCGCTCGCTCCCACCAAACGCGGTGCAACAATACTTCCTGAACGTCGTATCTACGTCATTCGAACCCCTAGCAGCGACTCAAAATATCAGTACACATCAGTACAGCGTCACAGAAACGTTTAGTACGACTCAACGCTCTGTCATGGGTATGAATGGGCAAGAACCGGGAGTATACTTCACGTACGAAATAGCTCCGATTCGCGTCGATTTCAAAGAAACGCGAAAAACGTTTGGCTCGTTCGTCATCGGAATCTGCTCAATCATTGGTGGCGTCGTCACCATGGCGGGAGTAGTCCAAGGTACGGTTGAATACGCTTTAGCGCACAAGAACACGCTGTTCACGTCTTAGATGATTATTATTACTATTTCTAGGCAAACGCATAAACCTGTCACATCAAACTAGACATCGTAAGCAACAAGCAACCGCCGTTTCCCGCAGTTCGAGTCGCTCATTTCCTCAGTCCTCGCCGTTTACCGAATGCAATGAATGTAAGGTATCCTCTGCTTGACGTCAATCATCTCTTATCGTCGCATGCCACGCTTCGATCAAGTCAGTGTGCTGCTAATTCTCATTCTGTCTCTCGTGACTGATGTCCACTCCAACGACGGATTATGTTCCAACTTTAGCGGAGCCGCACTTCACGACGCCGTACGTAATTTCAGCGATACAATCGTCACCGGCGATGATGACTCTCCGAATGAAAGCAGCTTCCGCTTCTTTAATCAGCTCTTGGATATTGGGTTGGAATCATCTCACTGTAACGCGACACTCAGAAACTTGGGCTCTTCTTCGATCGTGAAGACTCTGGTGCTCATCTCAGATGGCGCGTTCGAGAGAGCGTCTACTAAATTCAATTTGAGCTTGGAAGCGATGTCCGAGAATCCGCGTTTCGTATGTGATGTTTTAGAGTCGTCTGTCATTTACGGTTCGCTCGACTTGCGCAGTCGAAGCGACGGCGACGAACTCGAGACGGCGTCGACGAGTATGAAAACCATCAGAGTTGAAATTACGCAGAACGTAAACATACGCAAAATGAGAATTTTTAGTGATTTTTCCACAATTTTTGCAGACGTGTATGCAACCGGTATGGTGCTCTGTTCTCAGCTGCGTGGTGCGTTCATCTCCGAGCTGCTGATACCGCTCTCTCAGACGTTTATTTTTCCGAGCGTCCTGGCCATAGCTCAGACGTTACCTGCGTTAAGCATCAGTGCAGAAGCTTTTCTTGCGACCGAAACTCTGAGAAATACGTTTGAGGCGAACGAGTACGGTTTACAAAATTCTGGAGTCTCGAGTGTGCGCGACTGTACTTTCAACGAGACTCATCACGGATTTCGAGGTTACTTCATTCCGTCCAATCAGGCTTGGAAGCGATTCTTTCTCAAAACGCACCTGACGAAAAAGGAAGTTTTTGCTGATGAATTTTTTCTCCTCAGCGTGCTACTGTATGGTGAAACACAACTTGTCGACGCACAGGCACCAGTCAGTTTGGCTTCGTACCTTTCAACGAGCTTCACGCAGGACGAACTATTGAGACCGACGGGCGCATCTTCGATCTTGAGTACTTTTCCTGGACAAATTGAAGTCGGTGCTTTGCGATTGGACGTGGATATCGCAGCAATCCGTTCACGTTACGTCAAGGTGATCGGAACACGCACGGCAAGCCGACGATTTGAAAACGCAGCAGTCGTGATTGTCTCTGATGTTCTATCATGCACTGGAGTGGTGCACGTTACGGATGATGTGCTCATTCCACCGACACTCACAGCTTTCCGCCAGCTTTCATTGCGAAATGAGCTTTCAATTTTTACAGAGATGCTCCGAGCACCCATCAATAGTGAAATTCTCCTAGAGTTGGATACCCCCACAGAGAGCAATATTTTCGTTGACAGCGTCGTATTCGCTCCCACCGATTATGCCATACGCCTCATGCTGAATTATGTGGGATGGACGCTAGAAGATGTATTCCAGCCACGTCGAGCCAACCTCCTGCAACAATTTGTGACTTACCACATCGTGAGTACTCGCACTGCACAGGGAACACCAGAAAGAATTGACTTTCGCGTGGGCCTCGGTCCTGAAGTCCATCGAATCGCGACACGACTCAATTATCCAATACTTTCAAAGCCGAACGCGAATAGATTCACGGGAACATCCATACCGAAGTCTATAACCGTGCTGTCTCGCAGGCATTCACCGACAAAGTTCAAGCTATTTCAGTCACGAGTGACGCTGCAAGGGCGATTAAATTCGGCCAAGTTCATAGAAAACGATGTGCTATCCACGAACGGAGTGTTTGGAATCGTTGATTCAGCGTTGATTCCGCCGACTGATGAATTCAGAATGAGTTTATACGACAGAGTGTTGCGCACGACGACGCTACGCGTCTTCAGGGAGATAACGAGCATTCTTGGTTTAGAGCGCGAGCTACTCGTGCAAGGATTCGGCGAAGGGGACTCCACCGTGTTTGCGCCGAATGATAAAGCTTGGTTTCTCGCACTAGCCGAACTGATGATGACCAGTGAAGAAGCCGTAAACCACGCAACGGCGGTATTGTACGATATAATTATGCTCACCATCTCCTCGAGGCAAATGGTAATGAACAACGTGGAAAACGAGTTTTACGACCCGTGGCAATCGAAAGACGCACGGCACGGCGACGTGCTAACTAGCGTACTCTCGACGTACACAACGGTACGATGATTGTAGCGCATCGGATACCTTTCAAATAATTAATTAATTTTATTCACGTGCAGGATGAAAACCATCTAACCATCGCAGTATTCGAGGGCTGCATCGGCTCATTCTGCAGTGCACAGAGCGGAGTCATAGCCGCGCCTCGAATCCTGGGTCCTGACATTACCGAAGGGCCGATAACACGGTGAGCGAATACCTCCCTCTATTAATGCTACAATTTATTTCACAAGATTCAGGAGGGAAAATAATTTTGCGCGCATTGTTTCACCGGTACGTTGAAATGCGTCGTGTGCACGAATGAAGATCCGTAACATTGCGATTAGGATATGGCTACTGGACAGCACGCCCTGAATGGCGAGCTCTACGTGGTAAATAAATTATTTCAAATTAAAAAAATAATTATTTCAAATTTTTTCGCTTGCGTCTTCTAGATCGACAAGGTGATCTTACCTCGATTTGGAGCACGTTGCAGAACAGCAGATTTTACTTACCGCTACGGTCACGCGTTTGAGCTGACTGGGAGCCTTATTCGTCGATTCAATCAATGTTCAGCCCTTCCTTGCTCCTACGATTTTCCAGGTGCGAATTAAATGCGATAATTATTTTTGAAATTATTTTGCCCGTGATGCGCCTTGCAGGAATCGAGACTTACGAGTGAATGCATCGCGGGCGCAGGCTTATTCAATCGCATTGGTCGTCGGGTTTCCCTGGAAGTCGTCGTCACGTACAACGCGCTTCCAATTTGTGATCCCTGGTGTTTATTTATTTCTTGGTGGTGGTGTGTTCCGTGCACTGGTACCGTGGCTCAAACAATCATCACCATTGGAGGATGTGCGCCGTATCAGCCTTTATGTGGAGGTTCTCTCGTGGTCGTCGTCACGGATGCGGGTGAAGTCCGTTTCGGTGCGCAGACGTATTTCGATTCCTTTAGCAACTTGCCACTCAGCGGTGGCGGCGGACTCAGAGTCATCGACGTCACGGTGCCTGGTAGAGGATTCGTAGCTCGTGATGGAGCGCGGTTTAAAATTCTTTGCACGTACGACGGTGCTTCGAACACCACAAAAATATACATAAACGACAAACTTCGAGGCATTGCAGATCCCTACGTCATGGGACAGTTCAATTTTCAACCGTTTTATAACGTCTCGGGCAACTTGCACGAGAAGATCACCCTCGGCGATTGCGTACACAACCAAGTTCTTAGATACGGGGAGACCATGAGCGATATTCAACAGATGTATGGGCTATACCAAAACACTCCAATCACGCGAGATGGTACACTCCCGGCCGCGGGGCAGTACGCCACATATGACGCATCACGGGTATTGGGAGGTTCCCGGCCACTCCAATTTTTTCTCAGATGGACGGGAACGATTGACGAGGTTTACGTGTATTTCGACAACGGACTACATCAAGGAATACGATACCCGTCGACATGTGCGCACGCTGCCCCTTTAGAACCTGAATCCGACGACGACGTAAATCCATGAAGTTGGTGCTCAGATGAATCGAATCGGCTGCTAGAGCGCCACTTTGTACAGACGGACAACCTACTGTAATCACATTTCCAAAACTACGTAGCTAATAGATTTCTAAAGTATTTAAGAGTGATGTTGCCAACTTGATAGATCCATCGCCCTCTTGTGAAGCTCCACACTCGGGGAGTATATCGGAGAGAGGAGGAAGACTGAACTGTTCAGTGTACTTTGGTTCCTTCGTGCACCAACAAGGAGTCGGCACTTCCATCGGGACGCGAGCCTGAGCCTTCATTTTGACTGAATATAACCAGACCTCATCGCTATTAACCTTTGCCAGGGCAAGCATGGTTTTTGCCGCCGCGAGACGCAATGCCGTCGTCCCTTGCGCTGAGAGGTTTCCGACAACCGGCACCGCTGACGCCACGACGTCTTGCAGCGCTCGCTGAGCATCAGCGGAGTCAGCGATCGATTCTAGCGTCTCGCAAATCATGATGCGAATAATGTTCGTCAATTCTATAGAAACATCCCAATCAGAACTGAATTCAACATCATTGGAGTCCTTCACAGTGAGCAAGTCAAGCGGACGATTCTTCTTCTCAATGTGACCAACTCCTTGCGTCAACACGCGCATTAAAATGGGCCACAAGTCTGAGTTTAAGCGTTTGGAGATGAACTCACCACCGCTGCACCGCGCCATGGTGAGTAAAAGTTTCAAGCTTGCCTCGAACGCTTCGGCTTCGATGGAAATCTGAAAGCGAGTACTCAGAGATAGTACCAAATGAGGCCAAAGGTTATGAATGTGCGGTAGAACGCGCGCATCCTTGTACAGCGAAGCGATATCAAAAGGCATTGATCCTCTGCTACCGTAAGCCTTGAGTACCTTTAAAATGAACTTTTCGTGTGTCAGCGTCGACTCTGCTGAGCTCAGACACTCTATGGCGAGCCCACAAGCTGAGGCGGACAAGGTTCGAACGCCTGCGTGAGGCGTCTCTAAGAACGTGCTCATGGATCGTAAAACGTCCACTGCACAAGAAACCATGGACTGTATGGAACGAACCCGTTCAAGAGAGTTGAACTTTGTCGTTTCGATGTCTTCGGGTAGAATTTCGGTCAATTCCTCCGTAAACACTTCCGTCAATTCGTCGTCGCTATCCGGCTCCGTCGGGTGCGCACTTTTTACGCGCTCTGCGACAGTTTTTGACTGCTTCCGAATGACTTGAAGCTCGAGAAACACCGCTGAGCAGTACTCTTTTGTCACGAGTAGAAACTTTTCTGTGTGCGCGTGATTCTTCTCTCGATTCATGATCAAGAATGTACGCAGTGCCAGACGAACGGGTTCGGCGAGTAGCTTCACCATGTGCTTCGCAGCTCCCGTTCGTCTTAAAATTGCCTCAAAGAGTTGCGGGGATCTTGAATGTTTTTCGAGATGGCGGATTTGTCGAGACAACATGTCAATCACATAGTCCGCATTTGCTGTGACGAGTTCTCCGATGGGAGAATCAGTCTCACCATGTGCCGTGTATTCGCCGCTCTCGGCGATTGTTTTCAAAACGACACCCGCAGTTTCTCGGACGTCGACTGAGAGATCACCCAACTTATCCAGCAATGGGCAGAGCACAGAGGTTAAGAAAGCACTATTCCGAATGTAATCAGCGCCGAGACTTTCTCCGATGATACCGAGCCCCTCCATCAACACCTGGAGTAAGAGAGCCGTGTCGGGGTCCCTCGTATCCATCTCCCAAGCGCTGCTGCACACGTACTCCTCGACGACTAAACCTGCGAGGCGAAGTAGGAAGCTTTTATCCACTCGTGAATCATTCATGGCACCATAGACGAGCTCGTTGAGAGCAATGATGTGAGCGGTTGCATTTCTTTGCCACGCTCCAGGCGTAGCCAAACCGCTAAACTCGTCGGTGTCTCGCAGAGTGCTCAAGAAAAATTGAGCCATCGGAACGAGGTAAGACTCCATAGATGCTTCGTTCGTCATCGATGCCGCTTTCCCGAAGAATCTCAGTATTTTTGCAAAGGTTTCATACATCGAAGATTCGGGAAAGTACCGCAACCGCTGTACCTTTCGAGGTAACTTTTTCACCGTCGTCGCGCCAACTTTTTCCAAGTCGATCAAGCTTATCGCCGGCGCGGATCGATATCTCTGATTTCTGGTTGAATCGTGAGATTCAATCAAAAGGCATTGAACGATCGTAGAGCACACGGAGTTTCTCACGCTTGGACTGGACAACAGTGCATCTTTGAAACACATTTCACCTGAGAATTCAAGCGCGAGCAGTAGACGCTGAAGTTGAGGGCCAGTCTCGTCGTTCGATAGGCGAAGGTTTTCCGCGACGGAAGACAGATCATTTTTTATGATTGCGTTCAGGCTATGCTCGTTCAGATGACCGAGACGTCTGAGAGACGTTAACTCATCGACCGCGAGGGACGACACATCCGTCCAGTTGTCGCCCGCTAGCGTCAACAAGACTCCGAACATTGAACGAGTTCCCGAGTCTAGAACGTTTGAACATTCACGTATCAGACTGCTGGCGGATTTGACAATCTGCTTTCGCACGCTCGCGCGATGATTTTTTACCAAATGTGGGATCGTCCCCTCCAAGGCTTGCGTCACCCGCGGAGTCGTAAACTCCAACCACTCGTCGTCTCGGACGACCTCGGGGATTTCCCTCCCGTCGCCGCAGGGAGGAGATTTTTTAACAGGATCCCGCGTCTCATTCGCACCGTCGTCGCTCGCCATGCCGTTCACAATTTTATCCAAGGCCGCTCGCCACTCGTCGCCGTCGATCGGTGGAGCGTCCCGTCTCGCGGATGGATACAAACCGTCGTTGAGAACGCACGTGACGAGCGACGTCATGGCGCTGAGCGCGTACTCAACCCCGTCAGAACCAGTGCCACTGGGTCCAGCACCCACGTTCGGGCGAACACCACTCGCAGCCGCCAGCGCGTTCGTCAATCCGCTCACGACGCCCGGTAGGAAAAACGCGAGCGCGTCGGCGTCGGCGACGCACCGAAGCAATTCGTCGAGTGTTTGCAGCGCGCTCGACCGCAAATGTTTGCTTCCCAGAGACCCCGCGGCGGCTTCGTCGTTCGCGATCGTCAAGAGCACCGAAATCATGTACCCCACCATGGACGCCGTGTCCCTTCTCTTCAGCGCCGCATGCGCGTGGGTTGATCTTAAGAGCGCTCTCGTCGTCGATAAAAATTCGGCGCACGTCGTCTCGTACTCTCCCCGTCGAGGCGACACCACGCACCGCAAGAGATGCGTAAACGTGCGAAACACCAAATACTCATCACACGCATCTCCACACACCGATATCACTCGTCCCATCGTCCGCGCGACGCTCTCCAACGCACGCTTTATCCTCGCCGCGTCCTTGGGCGCCGCGCTCCCACCCGCGTCTTCACCCTCTCCGAGCCAGTCCCCGTACGCCATCAACACCTCCAAACACGGCATCAACACCCGTTTAAACGTCTTCACATCGCTCGGGTCCACTCCCGGCGCGTCCACGAGCGCTCCCAATCGCTCCACCGCGCGTTGAACGTCCTCCGCGCCGTCTGTTCGTCCCTCGCGCGTCGCCAGTCGCAGAGACACCGCGCGAGACGCGTACGCGAGCGCGTCGTTTCCATCCACCTCGAGCGTCCCACGCGCGCTCGTCGACGCCTCGTCATCACCCGTGATGCCTCGCGACGAAACGTCGTCGTCGTCGTCGTCGCGCGTCATCGGTCGTTCGCGACGAGTGCAGATTACAATCGACGACACGACGCGACGACCGATCGATACCGCGTCGACGCGCGCGCGAGGAGACCGAGAGAGAGAGAGAGAGAGACGAGCCCGGGTCGTCCGCGCCCCCCTCTCGACGCGCGTCCTCGGCCGACCGCGTGTGACGACGACGACGCGGACGCGACGGAGGACGGATGCGCGGGCATCGCGTAACATCTCTGTTACTTTTAAAACGCACACGATACAGTTCAAAACATCTTATATTGTTGCTTGTAGTCCTAACATCGTGATCATCGTGAAGGCGTCCCGGCGGCGGCGCGGCGCGGCGTCGTCGCCATCGCGCGGCGCGGACGGCCGCCATGGGCGAGAAGAAGGCGAAGAAGGAGAAAAAAGAGAAGAAGGAGAAGAAGGAGAAGAAGGAGAAGAAGCGGTCGCGCGAGGAGCGGGAGAGTGGGCGAGACGGTGGTGAGGATGATGGACGCGCGGGCAAGTCTGTGAAAAAAGAGACGGGGGGCGGCGGCGGTGGGAAAACGTTCGGCATGGCGAACGTGGGCGATCGCGCGCTCGCGTCGAGCGGAACAAAGTTTCAGAGAGTGTTTTACGACGCTCCGGAACACTTGCGCGCGATGTCGGCGAGTGATTTGGCGGCGGCGAGAGAAAAGTTGGCTGTGACGCAAGTCGACGGGTTGGAGACGGATTTAGCGCCCGTGTCGACGTTCGCGGATGCTGGATTCTCCAAAGAGTTGTTGAGAGTCACCGCGCAGTTTCAAAAGCCTTCACCGATTCAGGCGCAATCGTGGCCGATCATCATGAGCGGTCACGACATGGTCGGCATCGCGGCGACAGGTTCGGGAAAGACGCTCGCCTTTGGCATGCCGGCGCTGACGCAAATTCGATCTCAACCGGCGTGTAAACCGGGCGAACCGATTTGTCTGGTTCTCGCGCCGACGCGTGAGTTGGCGCAACAGACGGCAAAAGTTTTCGACGACGCTGGTGAGGCTTCGGGAGTTCGTTGCGTGTGCGTGTACGGAGGTTCGCCCAAGCACGAGCAAAAGGCGGCGATGAAAGCCGGCGGCGGCGCCGCGGTCATCGTCGCGACTCCCGGTCGACTTCGCGACTTTATGGAAGAGGGTGTGATCAAACTTCACCGAGTGACCATGCTCGTCCTCGACGAAGCGGATCGAATGCTCGACCTGGGCTTTGAACCCGAAATTCGCGCCATCGCTGGCGCCACAAGAGCCGATCGACAAACCGTCATGTTTTCCGCCACGTGGCCTCAGAGCGTGCAAAGTCTCGCGGCTGAGTTCATGCACGAACCCGTCAGGGTGAGAATCGGCGCTGAGGGCTTAAAGGCTTCCCAGAGCATCACGCAGATCGTCGAAGTGGTCGAGCCGCAAGACAAGGACAGACATTTGGCGCGCGTCATGAAGCAGTATTTGGGCAAGGGCAAGGATGTTCCGAGAACGCTCGTCTTTTGCCTGTACAAGAAGGAATGCGCCAACCTACACATGCGCCTCGCGCGCGAGTGGCCGGCGGTGTGCATTCACGGCGACATGTCTCAGTTCGATCGCGAAAAGTCGGTAGATGCGTTCAAAAAGGGCACGTCGAGAATCTTAATCGCTACCGACGTCGCGGCGCGCGGTCTTGATATCAAGGAGGTTGAGTACGTCATCAACTACACGTTTCCCCTCACCACGGAAGATTACGTTCACAGAATTGGTCGTACCGGACGTGCGGGAGCGACCGGCTTGGCGCACACCTTCTTCACGGTGCACGACAAGGCGCGCGCCGGCGAACTCGTCAACGTGCTGCGAAAAGCCGGCGCGGAAGTCCCCGACGATCTCACAAAGTTCGGTACGCACGTGAAGAAGAAGGAGAGCAAACTGTACGGAGCACACTTCAAGGACGTTGACATGTCCGTCAAGGCTAAAAAGATTACATTTGATTAGACTAACTATACTCCCCCCGGAAAGATTCTTTTGTTGTAGTTTAATTGCCCATTCGTGGCCGAAAGCCGCCCCCGACTTCGACTAAAGAATCTCGTCCTAACACCCCTCTCACTAACGTTTCTGGATGTCGTGATCCACCGTACTTTAATAATTTGTCGCGAAGATGTTCTGCCGCGCCCGGAGCCAAGCTGTCACCCGCAAAGTATCGCGCCCACATGTCTTTTGCCAAGACGTCGGCGTAGAGATACGAATAGTACGTCGCTCCGTACCCGACGAAATGTCCAAACCTGAGCTCCCAATTCGTGCCCGGGACTGGAGCAAAAGAACTGTGTTCGCGCTGTATCGAAGCGGCGAGCTCAGCGATCGCCGTGGATGAAAGCTCGGACGTTTGATTGTGCAATTCGAGATCCGCGAGTGCGAAAACCAGCTGTTGCTGCGTCTCCATCGACTTAAATATGTCTCTCGACTTGCGCAACGTGGCGATCATCCCGTCGGGTATCGGCTCGTTCGTGAGATGATGTCTCCCTAAAAGTTTGAGAGCGTCCGCGTCCCAGGCGAAGTGCTCGAATAAATGACTTGGAATTTCGACAATGTCCATCGGCGCCCTGGTGCCGGACAGGTGTTGGAACTCGGTGTCGGAGAGGACGGAATGCATGGCGTGCCCGAGCTCGTGAAGCAGCGTTTCGACCTCTCCGTGACTGAGTAAAGCTCGTCCACTCGCGGTGTTCGGTGGAAAGTTACAGACGAGCGCGACCGACGGGTGTTGTCGTTCCCGCTCGGACACCATCCGACTGCACTGAATCACAAAGTGCGCGGCGTGATTAAATTTTCCCGATCTCGGCAGTAAATCCAAGTATACCGTCCCGCGCATGTCGCCATCTTTCGTCTTCACCACCAGTTTTTTTAAATCGTCCGTCCATCCCTCACCCGGCGCTAAATCTTCGAGCTCTATTCTCAACCCGAGGACGCGCGCGAGAAGCTCGCCGATTCCCGAAATCACGCCTTTGAGTGGAAAATACTCCGAAATCGCGGACGAATCGAACTCGCACTCGTGCCCGCGAGCTTTGGCCATGAGGTGAGATTTATCAGCCGAGGTGAACACCCTCTCGGTGCTGTATTTACGAAGGATTTTGAGCTCCTCGTTCGCGCGTTCGCGAAGATCGCTCGACAGACTCACGAGGAAATCGCGAACGGCGTCCGGCGTTCGCGCCAACAACGGTGCCGTGGCGAAGCTCGCGTACGTCTCAAACCCGAGCGCCTGGGCGACGCCCGCGCGAGAGGATATCAAATTCGCCAACACATCCTTGTTTCGTTCCGGACCCGCGTTTGCCGCCACGTAGACGTCTCGACGCGCCCCAGCGTCCCCCAGGTGACGCAAAAGCGTCGTCGCGTTCGACGCATCCACGGACCCGGTCCACGTCTTCCCTTCATCGCCGCTTCGAAACCGTTTTCGCGTCGCGCGCGGGAGCGACGCCACCGCCTCGGCGTCTAATTCGACGCTCCTGACGAAATCTGGACGCACCAAGTTTCGTTGAAACTCCATCCCGAGCTCTAAACTTCTCGACAAGACGGCGTCGAATCCTCGCCTCGCGTCCGCTTCGAGATGAATTCCACCTCGTTCAAAATCTTCTTGAAGCGTCAGCGCCACTCTCGCCCCCTCTTCGCTCAGATTCGCGCCGTCCGCCTCGCGAGCGCGCCGCAACGTCTCGTACAAGTCGACATCCGCGTTCAGAGACGCGACGTACTCCTGCAACTCCACGTACGCCCGCTCCGCCGCCGCCACCACTCGCCTCGACGGATGCGTATGTCTACACACCTCCGCCACGTCCACCACTCGACACACCTCGTCCGATATATCGTCCAACGCGCGCACGCTCGCCGCGCTCGGCGTCGCCCGCTTGAGCGCTCGCGCCATGGATTCGCACTTTCGCACCGTCTCCCGCGCCAACCGTTCGAAATCCTCCGCCCGACGCAATCCTCGCAATCCATACATCCCCACTCCCTCTCGCGCACCGTCGCACACGGCCGCGCGCGTCGACCCCCCCCCCCGCATCATCCCGTCGTCTTTCGCGCCAACCGTCTCCCCATCGCCGTCCGAGCGCGCGCCCACACCTCTCATCCCGCGCGACGTCACCGTCGTCCCCGCCTCGACGACCGCTCGACCGCGACGGAGCATCGACACCACGATCATCACCCCGCACACGACGACGACGACGAGATCTCGCACCGACGCCGTCGAATCGTGTCCGCGTCGCTCCCTCTTCACCCACCCATCCATCCATCCATCCGTCCACGTCCATCCGTCCGTCCATCATCACTCGCGCCCCGTTCATACCGTCCATACACACGTACGTACGTACATACATACATACATTCACACGCCTTGTCCAATCACCAACCGCGATCTCGATGCGCTCGACCGCGTCCACGTCCCCGTCGACTCGCGACTCGCGACTCGCGACAGACGTAGACGTAGAAACACTTAGAAGTATTGTGTTACCGGTAGAAATACCTGTACTCAAGAAGAAATAGAACTAATTAATATCCATTCCATGCCATTAGGGTTGAAGACACACCCCTCGGCCCTGTGACGTCGAGGCGACGCCGCATCGTCGTTTCATCGTGGTCGGTGTCGTTTTCTTGAGTCATGACTCGCCGATTTCGCGATTGTGTCCCTCCGGCGACGCGAGTCGTGGAGACGGGCGTCGTCGCGTCGGGAGATGTCATTTTGATTTCATTTCGTTTCGCGCGCTCCAAGGCGGGCGCGCGCGCGCGTTCGCGCGTTCGTTCTCGCGCGAGTCATGACGCAGGCGCCGCGGAGTCCGCGATCGGCGAGTTCGCCGCGCGGTGTGCGAACGCGCGTCGGGAAGCGAGGGGACGGTGGACGTCGGCGGGAGCGCGAGCGAGCGGTGCGCGCGCTCGTCGTCGGTCGAACGTGGCGCGCGCGCGTGGTGCGGATGTGCGCGCTGTGCGCGCTTTGGGTGAACGCGCGCGCGTATCGAAAGGGTGATGGAGGGTCGAAGGCGTCGTGCGACGCGCGAACGAGGCACCGCGCGGCGAGCGCGTCCGAATCGCCTTCGACTGGGAAACCCGAGGCGGACGCCGGCGTGACGTTGGGCACGGTGATCCGGGGAACGGAGTGGAGCGGACGCACGGCGAACGACCGCGCGGTTTTGAACGCGTTCGACGGTCTGAAACGAGTCGTTGGGGTTGCAAATATCGTAGTTTTTGTGGATCGAGGCGAGATGTGCGACCAAGTTCCGTCGACGCACGCCGGCGTGCGCTGTTTCGGGCTCGCGCCGTGCGTCGACCCGATTTATCGCGCCCCGACCATGAAGTGCATATTTCAAACGTTACTCGATGCGACGCAGACGAAACACGTCGGTTACATTAATGGTGATATACTGATATTCAGTGACTTTTTGGATACTCTGGCGGCGATAGAACGCGAACACGACCGATTTTTTATGGTGGGAAGGCGAAGAAACGTCCCGGCGCCGGGAGGAGAGGTTTCTCGCATGCAGGGAGAGCTCGACTGGGAAGAATTAGAAACAAAGGTGTGCGAATTTCCGGTAGACGGTGGGGGGGCCATCGATTATTTCGTTCTACCTTCGCGTGATGCAGAGTATTTACGCAATATTCCTCCGTTCATCGTTGGAAATTGGAGATGGGACAACGTCGTGTTGTCGCTCGCGTCCATTTTCATGGACTTGCACGTCATAGATGCCACGAAGACGGTGACCGCTTTGCATCAGGGGCAGGAAAAAGTGGCGCAGCGAGAGGACCGGCCGGCAAGCGCGCACAATCACGGGTTGGCTATTCACCTCATGAGGAAAGCGTACAGACGCGGCAGCATCAACTGCGCCAAGTATGAGTCTCACTATGGAACGAGACAACAGAGCAATCGTGTGTTATTACGCGCAAAGAGAACGCTCGCGTCGTGGGTGTGCAATCATAGAGAATCTAGGGCTGTGTCCTACATGCGACACAACATGGCTACATAGAAAGTTCTAGTCATGTATCGGCCGCGGTACACGCGCAGGGAGCGACTCTGTCAACCCCATCCTAGATGAGGGAAAGTGAATCGCGTCGATTCCTCCTCAAATGTGAGAGGTGGTAAATTGTAACGATACGCCAGCGCATCATTGATGTTTGCAAAATCGTCCATTCTTGATTTCCGCCGATTCGACGCCATCGTCGCAAAGATGTCTCGCCACACGCCTTGAATTCTGTAAAACTCATTCATGTTGTGTCGATTCATGTTTGCGGAAACCTCTTTGAAGTCGGTCGTCTTGGCGAGTTCTATAGCATGTTTCCAATCGTCAAAGTATAATATGTGCGGGAAAATATCTGTCTGATACACGTCGTAGAATTCCATCCATTTTTCTCTGCTCTCCGCGTCAAAGTTGTTTGGGTTTGGTAGGTTGGGATGCATCGAGTCGTTCAAACGCTCGGGATCACCATACGATACCTCCCACAATAGACGGTGCTCTTTGACCCATTTCACCAATAGTTGCTTTGACGGCACGAACATGGGCACGCCCGCCCGGTACAGCTGGAAGAAGAACATCGTCGACGCTTGGTACGGAATCAGCACGACAGCTCGAAAGTTTCGAAAGTCGTGCACGCTTTTAAACTTTCCGTTTCGCGGGAACGCGCTTTTCATGTCGATAATTTTGAAATTATCATCACCCTTCGTACGAGTGAGCGCGTGTAAGTCGTCAAAAAGTTTGTGTCTCAACGGACTCTCGCGGGACTTGTGGCGATGACTCGGCCAACCCTTCTCGGGAACGTCCTCGCGCGAGAACTCCAAGTTGAGTCTGTAAGGTGTGAGTACGATTTCCAATCTTTGTGGTTCATAACGAAGCTGGTGACTCATGAAGTCGGGATCTTCCCCGCACCAGGACGGAATGTACTTCGTCTCGACGCCCGTAAAGTATTCCGTATACTTGACGTCGTACAAGTTATTCGCCGCGATCAAGTTTGACTTTGAGCGCGCGATCGTTTGTACATCACGCACCCAGTCTCTCCAACGGTCGCGCGCGTCTGGTCGCATCAACGGACGACGCCACCACACGTACTCGTCGTGCCTTCCGAATTCAAGCCGCGTCGACAGATAGACCAAAATCGACTTGTCAAAGGGCAGGTAGATTTCACAGTTCGCGGCTGGATGCGAGCAAAACACGACATCTGACGCCGCGAAGCGCGCGTCTTCGCCGTAGTGTTCGTACAATCGCTTCCGCGTGTTGTTTGGACGGGGATCGAGAGAGTACCCCAAATCGCCGTCGCGTCGAAGTCCGCCCGCGTCTTTCCACCTCGACGCGCACAAGTCGGCGCCATCTCGCGTGTGAAAGTGTTTGCAATTCTCAAAATCAACCTTCGCCTCGACGTCAACCCCAAGACTCGAAAACATGGAGACTTCACACCCGACGGGTCCGGCGTGAAGATCCGTCGTCCACACGAGCGTCGTCGCGTTCCCGCGCCCCCACCGTCTCGCCGTCGTCCGCGCCGCCGTCCGCCCTCGCAACGCACCGCGCGCGCGGTGCGCGACGACCACCAACACGACCACCAACACGCACGCGAGCGCTCTCCGCACGCCTCGCCCCCTCCCTCGATCGGACGCTCTCCCGCGTCCCGCGAGCATGGCGCACGATGACGACGGTCGACGACGATGATCGCCCGCGCGCGCGCCCCGTGCCCCCGCTCACGCGCTCGCGCGGTCGAGCGCCACCACCGCGCGCATCGAATCGGGACCCGCGCGCGCGCGCCGCGTTCTCACCCGCCACCGCGCGCGCGCCGTCGTCGTCGTCGCGCGCGATGGGCACGCGCGGGTGCACGACTCATACGAGTCACATACACACACTATGGCAACGAGTACCGTATGGTGATCATGAATACCCTATCGGTGACCGTAAATCGACGATACAGAATCGTCGTCCGTCCCGCGCGCGCGCGACGCGCTCGACGACGACCGCGCTCGAGACGACGACGGTCGAGACGACGACGGTGTCGACGACGACGACGACGACGAGTGATTCGACGCGCGCGCCTCGTCGTCGTCGCGCGGTCGCGTCCCTCGGAGACGCGACGCGAGCGTTACTTTTGCGATGAATGGCGCGCGAGCGTTACGACGCGACGACGACGACGACGACGACGACGAGTCGGCGGCGACGCGCGCGACGGCGTCGACGGGTGGACGATTCGGACGAGGGGTCGTGCGCGAGCGACGGCGACGAGCGACGGTGGCGGAGGATGGAGGCGCGATGATGACGACGACGAGGACGTCGAGTCTTCGAGACGTGTTTCGCGTCGACGCGCGAGACGACGACGACGAGGAGGAGGATCCGCCGGCGCGGTTTCCGACGTCGATGGCGACGATGGCGATGGAGGGTGATGCGGTGCGAGAGTGTCGAACGATGTCGGCGCGGGAGTGGCAAGAGACGGCGAAGAGGATGATGCGAAATGAGCCGACGGCGTTGCGAGGCGCGCGGGCGACGGGGGACGACGAGACGACGAGGACGAGGACGACGAGACGCGCGGATAGATTCGAGGGATTGACGACGATGTGGAGCGATTTCGAACGAACGGGGTCGAGGTTGGGGACGAAGGAGTGGGAGTGTTTGATGTGTCCGTCGAGGGAACATAAATTCGTGCGGTGCGACGACGACAAAAACGCGAGTGATTCATACTTTCGCATTCGAGAACCCGAGACGGAAAAGATGCGGTGCTCGTTCAAGGATTTCGCGCGATGCGCGAAGAGTTGGCGCGAGAAATCAATCTTATTCGATGCGGAGATTTATTCGGTGAGATGCGACGAGGAGGAAGAGACGGCGGGAGAGGAGGCGGATGACGCGCGTTTCGTCCCGAATACTCGACGGTTCGACGCGAGATTTCCGCGCGAAGCGGTCGAGGACGTTCAAAAGGGCGTCGATTGGACGTGGTTCGACTCGATCTTGCGCGCGCAACGGTTCGGTGAGATGACGTCGATGCGACTCGTCGCCGGTCAGCGCGATAGTCTCGCGCCGGCGAGGTATGTCTTGGAAGATTGCATGCACCTGCAAGTGCGCGGACGCCGACGCGTCTTGTTGATTTCTCCCGAGCACGCGTTCAGTGGTATGTATCCGTATCCGGTGGCGCACCCGTACGATGGATACAGCATGGTGGATCTCGACGACGTCAATTACGGGCAAACACCCGCGTTTTCGTCGGTGCGAGGACTGTGTTTCGTCCTCGAGCCCGGCGACGTCCTCTACGTCCCGCGGGGATGGTGGAGACATGAACAAGGATTATCCAAGGAACACGTCACGATGGAACTGTATCTGTCGCAAGGAAAACATCCGAGAGATGGTCACGCCACCGCGCTCGTCGTCTCGCGAAGTATCGAGGAACGGTTGGCGATTTCGGAGGGCGTCGGTCACATCAAGCACTGGCTGAAGATTATCGCCGAAGCCGACGAGGCGAACTGGATCGATTTGAGCACGGTCAAGGGGCACAAGCGAATAGTGATGACGCAAATGGTTCGAGATGAAATCGATCTGACCCTCGGTCGTGGATCGTGGCAGGCGTTCCTGCGCGCGATGATTGATGGAAGACTCGATCCGACGCCGTGGTTGAACATTTCGTTTCGCGACCCGCTCTACTTGTCGGACAAACCCGTGCAAGTTCCGGACACGAGGACGGATCTCGAGTCTGAATTCCCCGAATTCTACGTCGCAAAGTTGAAAAAGGAAGGGTACAACGTCGATTTCACGCCAGTTTCCGTGTTCAATCCGAACCATCCCGAGACGATTGCCTCCCGTCCGCCGCCGGCGTGACGCTCGTCGGCGTTTTTCGTCTTCTTTGTGCTCTTTAAACGTACACATCTGTACAGCTTTTATACTACAAACTATTGTATCAAATTATTTCCGTGGTGGGGAGCACAGCGTGCTGTCGCCGTTCGTCTCGACGTGATCGCGCATGCGCTCCTCAGAAAAGTAATCGTGCAACAAATGAAATCTTGGACAGGATCGATGATGTCTGACGAGACCAGTCTCATCTTCCAGTCGTTTGTACACGTCGTCGACTTCCTCAGCCGCCGGTTTCCAATCCATGTAAGCAAAATTGACGGCGGCTTTCCAGCCATCGCCCAAATTCACGCCCCAGTGCACCGAACCGTAATCCGTCACGACGTAATCCCCCGGTCCTTGGATGTGTTTGTACACGTGAATCCTCGGCTCTCCCGGTTTCCTCTTGGCGTTCCACTCCTCGATTCGCGCCGGGTTGAGCCATAATTTGCGCATCTCGAGAATGTCCAGCGAGTACTTGTCGCCGAGCAACTCTTGGAGGTACTTGTGCAAGACGTACAAATCGGAACGCGGAATGCTGTACCACACGACGGCAGATTGCGAATCCGGTCGCGTCAAGATGACGTTGGCGGAGGCGAACGCGTAGTCTTCGAAGTGCATTGGGAAGATGGATCCGACGCTCATGTAATACAGCCACGGAGTGGTGATGCCGACTCCCCACAACACCTTTTCGCTCGCCTTTTCCACCGCCTTGAGCGTGGCGGCTTCGATGACGATGCCCGCCGACGTGTGTCGAGACCCCTTCTTCTTTTCCTCGCGTCGCGCCATTCGGCGCTTCATCTTCGCCTTGGAGTCTCGAGTCGCCTCACCTCCCGTGCGATTGCGCTCTTCCGCTCTCGCCTGCGCCGTCGTCTGCGGAATGACGTTGTCGACGACGTCTTTGTGCGGATCGGAATCCGCCGTCACCAGCGCCGCCGGTGGCGCGGGCGCCGTGGTGAAATTCGCCGCCTCGCACAGTTGAAGACACTTTTTCAAAACGCTCGGTTTGCGCATCCCCAGCGTGCGAGGATCCCACGGGTGCGTGTCCATTTCCTCCGTCTGATTGACTTGCCTGACGTTTTTCATGAGCGCCTCCAGGGCGATGCCCTGCAGGTACGGAAACTGAATCGGAAATCCGGCGTGAATTTGTTGCAAAAACCAACCCTCTCTCGCGTGCACGTCCATCAAACGAAACTGATCGGCGTGCGCGCGCGCGCTCTCTTGAAAATCCTCCACGAACGCGCCGACCTCGGTGTCCGGATGGATGCCCTCCATGGCGCGAAACGGTTCGAGCATGCCCGTCTCGTTATCCGGCAAATTTTGACGGAGAAATTGATAATCCGGTCCGAGCGTTCGAAGCTTGAGCTTTTTCGACCCGATCCACGATAGATCACACAGCGCGCTCGTATCGTCCAAGAAATCCCACCCATCTTGCAGACGAATCACCATCGCGCCCTGCGTTTCAAACGCGCGCCACCACGCGACGTCTTCCCCTTGCAACAACTCCTCCGGCGTGACGCCCTGATTGAGCACGCAATACATCGTCTTGGACGTCGACGTATCGTTTTTCCTCCCGCGTCTCGTGACGAAGAGTTCGGTCAATTTCCGTCCACCACCACCACCCGGACTCGTCTCCTTTTTCGCACCGTTCCTCTTCTTCGCCGTCTCCGTCTCCGTCGTCTCGGAATCCGCCTCGCTCACCGCGCCGCCCGGTCCGGCTCGTCGGCGTAAGTCAACCTTTGTCTCTTCGCTCGCGTCCCCGCCCGAACTCGACTCGCGACGTCGCGCGTATCGCGGTGGTGATCTTACGCCCCCTCGCCCACCGTCGTCGTCTCTCCCGTCGAACTCGTCGAACGCGTCGTCCTCTTCGCCCCGTCGTCGTCGCGCCAACGCCTCCGCCTCGTCGTCGCTTCGATCCCGGTGCGCCTCGTGGTCACCGTACGCGTACCTCGGCGTCTCACACCACGCGTCCCCTCGAAACTTTCGATCAAATTTCACCCTTTTCCTCGCCGATTCCTCTCTCAACGCCGCCATCCTCGCCCGTTCCTCCGCGCTCGCCCCGCGTTCGCGGTCGCGGTCGCCGCCCTCGTCCTCCTCCTCCTCCCTCGCCCCTCCTCCGTTCCCCAACGCGCGTTCACGACGCACCGCCGCGTACCGCGCGTGCACGCGACGCATCTCTCCACGACGATCCCTCATCGTCGTCTTCTGTCTCATCATCCGCCGCCTCGTCCCTCCCTCCGCCTCCGCCGCCTCGTCCCGGGATCCCGCGCCTCCTCCTCCCCCGTCTCCTCCTCCACCACCACCGTCGCGCGCCCCATCCCCCCGACGAGTCGTCGTCATCGTCGTCGTCACCGTCGTCGTCATCCGCGTCGTCGTCTCCGCGAGACGCGCGCGCGCCTCCTCGTCGTCCGCGTCGTCGTCCACCGCCACCATCGAACTTCTCCGACGACTCGACGACTCGACGACGATGATTCGACGACTCGACGAGATGATTCGACGACTCGACGACTCGACGACTCGACTCGACGACGACTCGACGACTCGACGACTCGACGACGACGCGCGCCGATCGCTCCCGTCGTCGACGACGGGGCGATTCGCGCGCGGACGACGTCTCGTCGGAGGGCCATGGAACGGCGCTCGTACGGAGACGACGAGTACTCGTTAGGGTTTATGAAAATAAAGTACGACACGCACTTCCGAACCGGTACGTACAAACGCAGTGTATACGTACTACGTACTACTACTTAGTACAATTGTACTTAGAGTAAGTACTTACACTCCCTATTCGAGCCATCAGTATCCCCGTGAACCGTGAATTTCCGTAGAGTTTAAATGTCCCCTTCACGATTTCAGAGGGTGGCACGGGCGTTCTAGTAGAACCCTAACCGTTTATATTCAGAGCGAATTTCTGAGGCAGTGTGGAATTAGTACATATATTAAGTACTATAGTGCTATATAGTGATCCACTCCAACTTTCCCCGTCGTACACACACCGGACGACCACACCGATGACGTCGTCTATGCCAACCTCGTAAAATACTGCGTCATCATCCGTGCCAGTAGACACTCTATACGGCGTACAATATAGTATACTACTACTTGTAGTACGATCTATCGTACCATCGACCACCACCCTCGAAGCACCACGCGCGCGCGGTCGTCGAGTCGAGTCGCGGCACATCGAGTCGAGTCGATTCGTCTACGATCGGCGCTACGATGGGTGGACGCGTGCGACGCCACGCCGGGACGATGACCATGGACCGCTCGCCCACGGCGTCGACGTCGACGACGACGGAGGAGCGAAGCGGTGAAGGTGCGAGCGACGCGCTCGTCGATCGATTCGTCGACGATTGAATGATTGATTTCTTTCCGTCGGTGGGCACGACGGTGGGTGTGTGGGGGGGGACACACGACCAATCGTGACTCAAAAAAATACCTTTCACCTCGATGCGTTGACTGACCGAATCGCCCGATGCGCCCACGTCGGTCGTGTCGTGTGCGCGCGCGCAGACGATCAGTGTTGGATATGTCTCGACGGCGATACCGAGGGACGAGAGGTACGTCCGTCGTCGCGTCTTCGCGCGCGCGAAGCGACGACGCGATGCGCCGAACGCGACGCGCGACGACGGAGATCATATCATCACCACACGCATCGCGCGACACCGCTCGAAAACGCGCGAACGCGCGAACGGAACGTATCTCTCGATCGACACCCATTCGACTCGCGATTAGGGACAATCGGGGGTGGAGTATGGGGTGGAAAAAGTCGTTTTTGTGGGAAATATCTCGCGGGAGATTTGAGTGTGTTATCCATGGGTGTTAGAGTGTTTACGCATATGGGTGATTCGATGGAGTCAGTATGCGGTGGGATTGGCTTTTTTTGACTTTTTTGTGTGATTTTTTTGAGTGACTGACGATGATGCGCGCGTGTATCGCGGCGTCGTGCGTATCTAGTTGTACCACCCGTGCGCGTGTCCGAGGTGGGCGCACGCCAAGTGCGTGGCGAGATGGCAGTTGCAGTGCTCGGGGAAACCGGAGGAGGTGACGTGTAAGTTTTGTCACCAAGAGTTGCCGAATTGGCGGTCGACGTTGTTTCGAGACGTCGTGCGGGCGGGGAGCGAGGACGGAGGCGCGCGGACGATGGGTGGGAAGCCGGGAACGCCGTGGACGAAGAAACGGAGCAGTATGGATGAGATACGACGACCGTCGTCTTTCGACGAGGACGATGAGGAAGGGGTTAGGAATACTAGAGACGAGGACGACGGCGGCGGGTCGGGGGACATCGGGGAGATTCAAGGGGACATCATCGTCAAGTTTAACAATATTTCGTTTCGATGTCAGGTGCGCACGGGTCCGGATGGGTTGGCAGATTTCATGCGACAAATCAGAGAGCGGTGTGGGATTCCCGAGGAGAAGATGAAATCGCTCAATCTCACGTATCGGTGTAAAGATCCGAGCAACGGGTTGCCGATGACACTCGAAGGGCTGAACGAGAGCGCCTTCGACGCCGCGGTGTTGTGCTCCGCCGTACAAGACAGAATGAAACACCAAGCGCGCGCGGAATCGGGAGCAAAGTCTCCGAGAACGTCGGAAATCACGTCCAGAAACAAAGGGAGACGCTCGAACGACACCAAAACCTTTGAAGACGGTCGAAGAGACGAAGTCTCGGCGTTTCACAGGTATTAATTAACATATCGCCGCGCACATCCTTCTTCCGAATGCGTGTTGTTTGTATCATCGCAACCTAATAAGCAAGAAACGCACCATCACCTGAGGCACCACCACTCGTGTAAAATGATCAAACTTTTCCCGTGATATAATAATTAAAACAGTTCCGCCACCATGCTCGCGGCGTCGTTTTGTCCCTCGAAACCGCTGAGTTCGGCGAGCTTTTCGAGCGTTTGTTCGCCCTCTAATTTCTTTCCGTTGATCACCCACGTCGGGAAACCGTCCACCTTGGCCGCTTCACAGGCCCCAGAGAGAGGCGTGCCTCGCTCCCATCCATCCGGGAAACACTCGACGTACGGGATCTCCGCGCCGGCGCCAAAGGTTTCCTTTTGCTCGATGCAGTGCGAGCACCAAAAGGCGCCGTACATCTTCGCCCCGGTCTCCGCGAGATGCTTGGCCAGGGCGCGAGAGTACGCCGTGGAGCTCTGTTCTAATTGCGGGGGCGCGTATTCCAGTCTTAAACCTTGCGAAGAGCTCGCCTCTGGGCTCTCGGTGAGGACGATGCTCATCGTCAGCACGGTGACGACGTACAGGGCGATGGCGGCGGGGAGCGTGTTACCGCTCTCCTTTGAGCTCAGACCGGCGAAACCGATGCCGAAGAGCGTCAATGAGAGCGTCGCCGACGTTAAGCAATACACGCACTCCACACCACCGAGCTTCACCGCCAAGACGTAGAGTAAATACGAAGACACGCCCGCCAAACCGGTCGAGGCGAAGAAGAGCAACAGACGAGACCGCGCGTACGACGCCTCCAGAGTCTCGTCCCGGTTCGCGTCTCCCTGCGCCACCAATTCCGCTTGCATGTTCGATCCCCAAAACGACAGAGCGGCGACTAATCCGTACGCCACGGCGCCGTACGCGGACAGAGGAGCGCCGAATAATTCGGCGTATCCGCTATTCAGCGCCGTCTGACACCCACCCACCGGGCACGCCACCTCGCCTCCCGTGAGCTTTTGAACCGCTAAATACGTCGACTCAAGCGCACCGAACGCGGCCAACCCCGCGGCGACGCGCAGAGGCGGTCGAGGAAGCGGTCCCGGTGGCAATTTCACTCCCCGCGGCGTCGGCGTCGGCGTCGTCCCCGTCGTCGTCTCCTCGACGTCATCCGTCAACGCCGGCGCGCGCACCGGCTCGTTCGCGTCTCCTGACGCCGCGACGACGACGACCGACGATCGACCCACGCGCCGCGTCCCTCTCGCGACGCCCGCGACGCTCGCTCGCGCCGCGCGCCCGCCCGGGACGCTCGCTCGCCCATCCCCGCGTCTCGAGACCGCGCGCGCGCGCACCGCTGTCGCCGACGCGCGCGAGACGGAGGCGATGGACATGACGACGGGCACACGAACGCGCGTTCGCTCGATCGGACGCTCGCGTCCTTCGCTCGGCGCGACGTCGACGACGCGCGTCGACGTGTGAGCATGTTTCGGATAACGAGACGCATCGTCGTCGACCCGCACACGCGCGCGCGCGCCGAGCGTCGATCGAACGCTCGAGCGGTCGAGACATGCGGGGAGAGTGGTGCGCGTCGTGTCGCGCGCACGTCGCGTCGACGACGCGCGGGTCGACGGACACGCGCGCGAATCATCATCGTCAGCCTCGGTCGAGAGAAAAGACGCGCGCGCGCGCGTCCAATCCGTTCGGGGACGTCGGCGCGCGATCGATCGATCCGTTCGCGTCCTCGCGCGCGTCGTCGTCGACGACGTCCCAGAGCGGATTCGCGGCGACGACGAGGCCGAGAGGGCCGAGGGAGGCGCCGACGCCGGCGTATCGAGCGTGGGACGACGTCGACGTGTACGAGGTTCCCGAGCGACTCAGACGTCCGAATGGGGAGCGAAACGTCGATTTCGTCGAATATAAATCATTAGAGGCGTTGTTTCCGGGAACGGGACTGGCGGATCGGTTTCACGAGGATGCCGAGTTTAGGACGGATATCAGACGCGCGATGCGAGACGATTTATTCGTTCCGGACGAAGGGTTGAGTCCAGAGCGAAACGCGGCGATGCGGTCGCTGTCGAGCTCCGTGCACGTGAATTGGTTTGAATCGCGCACGGGGTACGCCGCGTTGAGCGAATTATTCGCGCGACACGGCGTGGATGTGACGGGCGAGCGTTTCATAAAAACGCTCGGGTCATTGTGCGGAGAACCGTGTCACGGAACCCTGATCGACATCGCGAGCATAGGCAAACAAAAAATTCGACACAGTTGGCACCAAGATTCCGGGTTCGATCGGTTCACCGTCATGCTCGGATTCCCCGCGTCGACGCCGAGCGAGGAGGTTGGATTACCGCCGGGCGTCGGGGTCTTCACGCACGCCGTCAAACTCTCCCACCCGCTCGAACAATTAAACGCGCAGGGCACGGTGATTCAGTGGGAAGATTTCGAACCGTACGAGGGTGATTTCGATACTCGCTACATCGCTCGACCGGTGTTCCGACGTGGGCAAGAGATCATGGTGTATCGCGACTCGGCGCACGTGCACTCTGCGCCCGACGTCTCGCATCGAGAAGCTGTCTGGAGATTCATGTAATCACGCATTCGCGCCGCGACCTCGACGCGCGCGCGTCTCTCTCACCCCAAACACTCCTCGATCGCTCGTTCGTCTCCTCTGAGCGTCCACCGATCGTTCGCTCGCTCGTTCGTTGGCTCGCTGGTTCGCGCCTGAAAGCTCGAGCCAAAAAACATTCGCCCCACCCTCAGATTCCGGCGCATCTTCTCGACGTCCGCCCGACCGTCTCGTCGCCCATCGCCCGCACGAGATGGTGAAACTATCGCCTCTGTGTCACAAGGCGAGCGTGCACGACGCCGAGGTCTGGGCGGCGTGCTTCGCGGGCGATAAAACCTTGGTGACTGGATCATTGGATGAGAGCGTCAAGCTGTGGGCGAATGAGGAGGAGGACGCGGCGTCGTTGGAGAATCTGCACGAGAAACACGCGTACACCGGTCACACGCTCGGTGTTTGTTCGCTCGATGCGAACGCGGCGGGACTCATCGCGGCGTCGGCGCTGGACGGCGTCGTCAGAGCGTGGGATTCGGCGAGCGGGGAGACGAAAATGGTGCTCGAGAGCGCTCCGGGAGAGTCTTGGGGAGTGAAATTCGATCCCACGTCCGGATCGAGTCTCGTCGCGATCGGCGGAGGTGTGTCGCGGGCGGTGCACGTGTACGACGTGAACAAAGGGGAGAAGAAGAAGTCTTTAGAATTGCCAGAGACGACGGCGGACGCGGCGAAAAACGGGCGCTTTGCGCAGAGCGTGGCCTACTCTCCGGACGGTAAGCGCATCGCGTGCGGGGTCACGGACGGTACCGTGGCGATATTTGATGTGAAATCTGGAAAGTGCGTGCACACGCTCACCGGTCACGTCGCGCCCGTGAGAGACGTGACGTTTTCCCCCGACGGGAAGACGCTCTACACGGCGTGCGACGACGGATACGTCCACGTCTACGACGCCCACAATAAATCCCTCATCGACGCCTTCGGCGGTCACAAGAGTTGGGTCTTATCCCTCACCGCCTCACCCGACGGCGCCGCCCTCGTCACCGGCTCCTCGGACTCCACCATCAAGCTCTGGGACCTCTCCTCGCGCGCGTGCGCGCAAACCATGACGAACCACTCCGACGCCGTCTGGTGCGTTCGTTTCAGCCCCGACGGCGCCAAACTCGCCGCCGTCTCCGCCGACAGATCAATCTCCCTCTTCAACGTCGCCTGATCGTCCACGGTGTAACACTCACGTCACGCATTCTAGCCTCACGCTAGTCCGTCGCCTCGCGCCAAGACGAGAGGTTTTTCCATTCTTCTTTCCCTCCTTCCTCAGCCTTCCTCGACCGGGGCGCCAGGAGGGACTCCACGACGAGTCACAAACCCTGAAACAAAGAATGACGTCGAACGACGACGACGCGCCCATCTCGAGACCTCGCGCACACTCTCGCGCGAGGACCGAACGCGAGGTAGGTTGTCGTCGCGACGGCGATCCCTCGGCGCGCGTTCTCCTCGTCGTTCCCACCGTCCGCGCGCGCGCGTCGCGTCCCGCGCGCGACGCACGACGGACGCGAACGACGATTATCCATCCCCGCCGCCATCGTCTCGTCTCTCGCGCCGCGCGTCGACGACGACGGTCGCGACGCGTCGTGGGCGCGCGCGCGCGTTCGATCGACTGACAAATACGCGCGCGTGTGTTTTACCGTCGCAGGAAGGATGTCGTGCGCGAGCGCGTGCGCGCGGTGCGCGAATCATTTGAGCTCGAGGGGCGGCGCGCGGGCGACGCTGGGCGCGCGGAGACCCGCGACGACGACGACGACGACGACGAGGCGACGCGTGGTGACGCGAGCCGGAAGAGATTATTACGAAGTGCTCGGGGTGTCTCGATCGGCGGATGGGAAGGAATTGAAGCGCGCGTACAGACAGTTGGCTCGTAAGTATCACCCGGATGTGAACAAGGAGCCGGACGCCGAACAAAAGTTTAAGGAAATTTCCAACGCGTACGAGGTGCTGAGCGACGATCAAAAGAAACAAATTTACGATCGATTCGGTGAGGATGGTTTGAAGGGTGGCATGGGTGGCATGGGTGGCATGGGCGGTGATCCGTTCAGTAACCCTTTCGATTTGTTTGAATCCTTCTTCGGCGGCGGCATGGGCGGCATGGGCGGCATGGGCGGCATGGGCGGCCAGCGACAGGCTCGCAACCGTCCGACGCAGGGCGACGACGAACGCTTCGATCTCGAGATTGATTTCCTCGAGGCTGTGTTCGGCGTCGAGAAGGAGCTGAACACGATGCGTCTTGAAAACTGCGACAAGTGCTCGGGAAGCGGCGTCAAGGCTGGCACCAAGCCGACGACGTGCGGGACGTGCGGCGGTCAAGGACAAGTCGTCGCCACCGTGCGCACGCCGCTCGGTAACTTCCAACAAGTCACCGGATGTCAAGCGTGCGGTGGCACCGGACAATCGTCCACGCCGTGCCCGTCGTGCGGCGGCGACGGTCGCGTGAGACGCGGGAAGAAGATTCAACTTCGCATCCCGCCGGGCGTGGATAAGGGATCTCGTCTGCGCGTCCGAGGCGAGGGTAACGCCGGTCGCAGAGGCGGTCCCCCGGGCGATCTCTACGTCTTCATTAACGTCAGGGACGATCCCGAGTTGAAGCGTTTCGAAAACGTCAACATCAGTTCGACGACGACAATTCCGTACACCAAAGCCATCCTCGGCTGCACGGTGCAGGTTCGCACCGTCGACGGCCCGGTCGATCTCAAGATCCCGCCGGGCGTGCAACCGCAGAGCAAACTCCTCATGGCCAAGCGCGGGGTTCCGAGACTCGGCAACGAGTCCATTCGAGGCGATCACTACGTCACCGTCAAGGTTACCATTCCCGACAAAATTTCCGAAGAGGACCGCGCGCTGTTGGAAAAATTGGACGCCAACCAAAAGTGAGCGCGCGAGACGAGACGAGACGAGACGAGACGAGACGAGCGAGCGCACGCGGTCACGGAGTTCGGCGACGCAGTAATTTAGGCATTAAACACACACACACACACACACAATCAATCACCCGCGTCCCGACTCGCTACTCGAATCTATCTGTTCCCCATCTCTCTCTCGCTACGACACGTACGACACCACGCGCTTGATCACCGCCATCGCGAACGCCAACACCACGCTCACCGCGACGTACCTTCGCGCGAGTCTCCCGTACTCCCACGACCGCGTCGCCGTCGCCGTCGTCGTCGTCATCGACGGCGGCGCGCGCACCGAGTCGTGTGCATCTTCTTCATCCACCCGCGCCGCGCGCGCTCGCCGCGCGCGACGCCGACGCGGGAGCTCGCTTCCCGCGAGTCCTATGCCCACCGATTCCCCGTCCTCGATCTCCGTGAGCTTGGCCATGGCGACGGCGACGACTGCGGGACGACGCGAGCGACACTGCGCGTCGTCCCGAGCGATGATGATGACGACGCTTCGTCGACGCGTTCGAGAGCTCGCGCGCGCCGTCGCGCGCGTCGCGGCGTCGACGTCGACGTCGGCGGAGACTCTTTCGTCCCCGACGCGCGCGGGATGGGGCGCGACGACGACGACGACGGTGGGTCGAGCGTCCACGTGGACGCGCGCGACGATGGCGTGGACGCGCGCGTACGCGCAGACGCACGAGACGGCGCGTCCGAGGGTGAACGATGAGGTGCGTGGACGACGGTGAGGCGCGCGCGAGGCGCGGGGCGCGTCGTGTGTGCGTGCGTGCGTGCGTGCATTGATTTGATTCATTTCATTCGCGCCTTTGACGACGACGGGACTGACGGACGGCGCGGACTCGCGACGCAGATCACGGTGGAGACGGTGCGATTGGTGCGAGAGAGCGATTCGGGAGAGTCTACGCACGAGATTATGCCGCTGGGGGAGGCGATCGAGGCGGCGAGGGCGATGGGATTGGATTTAGTCGAGGTGAACGGAAAGGCGTCGCCACCCGTGTGTCGAGCGATGGATTACGAACGCGTTCGATACGATCAAAAGAAACGGTTCAAGGAGCAAAAGAAGGCGTCGGCGGCGGCGAAGAGACGAGACGTGATCAAAGAGTTGAGACTCACGGCCAAGATCGACGCGCACGATTTGAACGTTAAGATTAACGGCGCGAGGAAATTCCTCGACGCGGGACACAGGGTGACTTTTAGAATTTTGTTTAAAAACTCGGACGGTATCGCGCTCGAGAAGCGTCCACAGCGAGGCGCGGAGATTATGGACAGCGTCATGGGAATGTTAGACGACGTCGAGATCGTGGTGAAACCGAAAATGGTGGGTCCGAGTCACATGACGGCGTCCGTCAAGAGACCGAGCGGGAAGAAAAAGTGAAGGAGACTCGATTGATTAGTTTTTT
>Ga0181576_10000077_pt1 | contig 60100 bp, 39 predicted proteins | sample 101ome_22_FD_132464 | JGI IMG/M metagenome (GOLD analysis project Ga0181576, IMG submission 132464) | Coastal salt marsh microbial communities from the Groves Creek Marsh, Skidaway Island, Georgia - 101412BT metaG (megahit assembly) | ecosystem: Environmental > Aquatic > Marine > Intertidal... | reverse complement strand
GCCGACGCTGCGCTGCGCGAAGGCGTGCGCATATTTGGCGTCGCCCGCCATGGCGCGCACGACAGCCAGTCCGTGCATGACGTCCGGATGGTTTGGATTGCGTTCGGCGATTTTGGTGAGCACGGCCTCCGCTTCCTGCATATCACCTCGCTTGAAGCGCGCCATGGCGAATCGCAAATCGTCCTGTTCAAAGTCTTTCAACGTGCCACGCGTCGCCAAGGTGTTTTCCATAGCCGGCGCGATCGAGTCGAGAAACGTGTCATTTTCGGCAAAGCGTAGCGTAAGGTTCTCTTTGACCCAAATTCGGCGAGAGAGAACGCACATGGCGATCAGGTACGCGCACATGGCGATCGCACCGGCGGTCCAAGACGTCGAATCCGCCACGCGTTCGCTCGGCGGGGGCGCCGGAGGGGCCGGCACCGTGTACGTTCCGTCCGGAATGCATCGCACGCCGTCGATCGCCTCCTGAACCTCGACGCTGAGCACGCCGTCTGCGCGCATACGCGGTGTTTCGCCGACCCAAGCCGGGGCGCCGCTCACGAATCCGGCCGGACACGGAACACACTCGATGGACCCGAACGCGCTCGCGAAAAAGTTGTCCTCGCACTGCGCGCACGACGTCATCCCCGTCGAGGGTTGAATGGTGCCGCGCGGACACAGCGCGCACGCGTTCGATCCCAGCGCGGGCGCAACGGATCCTGGCACGCACGCCTCGCAGAACGACGCGCCTCGAAACGGTGATGCGGTGCCCACGGCGCACGGCGCGCAGCTCTGCGCGTTCGTCCCCACCGAATACGTTCCAATGTCGCAGAGAGCGCACTCGCGCACCGCCGCAGACGGTGCCGACGACACGTACGAACCGGGCGCACACTCTACGGACAATGTACCGAGCACGGGCGCGCCCACGCTGAGCGTATTGGCGGATATCGCGCTCGAGAGTCTCGCCGTCGCCGTCATCAGGTACGTTTGATTCCAGTCGCCGCCGAACGTCGGCGGTAACATCGCCGTCGAGATAATCTTGAACGTGACGATCACCGAACCTTGTCTCACGCCGACGATTTCGATGTCGTCGGTCGTCGTGCCGTCGTTGAGCGCGGCCGCGACGCCCGCTTTAAAAGTCGTCGCCTTTGCCTCGGACCACTGTGAGACGTTTCCTTGAACGCGAAGACTGAGCTCAGGCGCGCCGACGGTTGCGTTCAAGGGTGGCGGCGCCGGTGGCGGCGGTTTGGGGGGCATCGGTGGCGGTTGCGGCGGCGGCGCGGGCGGTGGCGGCGCTTGGCCGCACGACGTCTGCCCCAACTCGCCGTACGTGCTCGTGCCAGACGGGCACGCCTCGGGCTCGACGGTGCCGAGATTCGGACACTGCGTGTCCGCGGGACACAGCACGCACGACTCGGCGTTATTACTCCCGGTAATCGTGCCGTACGTACCTCTCGGGCACTTGGTGCAATCTGTCTCGGATATCGCCGCCGTCGTTGTTCCGAAAGTCCCGGCGGGACACGCGTCGCACGCGCTGCGACGCCCGGTGCTAAACGTGCCCGCCGCACAGTCATATTGCGCCGCCGCGGACGTGACGTTATCGCAATACTTTCCGGGCGGACACGGCGTGCACAGCGTCTGCGCGCCTTCGCTGAAACTTCCCAAGGAGCAGGCACTGTTTCTCGACCCATCCGTCGCGGGACATTCGAATCCCTTGGCGCACTCGTTGCACGCGCTCACTGTGCCACCGAAACTAAAGTAACCCAATTGGCAATCAATCTGTACGTTTTTCGTCGTGTCGACGCAGTAACGACCCGGCGAACAGTCCGTACACGACGTTTGGTTACCGACGCTAAATGATCCCGCGACGCACGCCGTCGTCGATACCGGTAATGGCGTCGGACACTTGTACCCGGCGGGACATCCTTGACACTCGGTTTGCGCGCGCGTCGCCGTCGTCCCAGCGGGACACAATTGCGGCGTCGAGGATTCCGCGGGACAGTAATATCCCACGGGGCAATCCAAACAATCGCTGACTGCGGTATCCACGGCGGGCTGACGAACTGGATCGGTGGGATCGTACGGGACACTAAATGCCACGGAGTTCGCCTTGATGGCCCAACCGCTATATTTCCCCACCTCACACGATTGCGGGGCGGTGAGCCCACGCTCTGGACACGACTTTCCCGCCGGACACGACTTACACTCGCCCTGCGCGGTTTCATCTTGATAGGTTCCGATTTCGCACTGCTGACACGCATTCGACCCCGCCGGGGCGTACGTGCCCGCGGGACACGCCTCCGGCACAGACTTCGTCGCTGGGTTGTAACACTTGTATCCCGCCGGACACTGAGCGCAAGATTCAGAACCGACGGTCGCCGTGTACGTACCGTCGGCGCACGTCGAACAGGCGATCGAGCCCTCCGGCGAGTAGGACGCCGCGGCGCACTTTTCCGGCTCGGTCGTTCCCTCATTCTTACAAATCGATCCCGCCGGACACGGCAAACACGCGCCCGCCCCGTCCAGCGCCGCGTACGTCCCGATGGAACACGTCGTGCACGACGCCGAACCCTCGGCGGCGGCCGTACCCGCGACGCACGTCGTCAGAGCCGTCGTCGCGATGGTCGGACACGCGTTCCCCGCGGGACACTTTGCGCACGAACCCGCCTCCTGCGCGTTGTACTCTCCGATCGCGCACGGCACCGCGATCGAATGCGTCGTCGTATCGCACTCGGTGCCCTTTGGACACGCGATACACGCGCTCTGTTTCCCGTAAAACGTGCACTCCACGGCTGATCCCTCCTTGCTCAATCCTTGGAGGTCGGCGCTCGCCGGTTGCCCGCAACTGGTATCCACCGCCGCCGACTGCGCCGTGGTCGAACACGTCAAACCGAGCGTCCCGGTCGACGGCGCGATCGTCGCGGCACATCCCGTGAGCGTCATCGTCGCCCCATCCGTGACCGGAAACACGCACGTCGCCGTGGACTGTCGGAAAAAGGCTAAACCGCCGTCCGCGCCGAAATCGCACTCCGCCACCACGTTTGTCGCCGAATCCAAGTCGGGGTACGCCTCGGGATGCGCCGCCACAATGCTCGGCGCCCAATCGTCTCCAGAACAATCGCTCGATATTTCCGTCCACTCGCACAGCGCCTTGGACGCCGTCGCGTAGTATCCGACTCCGCACTCTTCACACGTCGTCGCCGCGCCGCCCGCGCTCTTCGTCCCGGGCCCGCAATCCGCGCACGCACCGTTCGACACGTACTGCCCCGCCGCGCACGTCTGCGCGACAACCTCACGCGCGCTCAAACCGACGAAAACCGCCACCGCGACCATCGCGCGCGCGAGACGACGCGTCGTCATCTTTTCGAGCCGCGGGCCCATCGAACGAGCGATATTATCGCGGCGTCGCGGCGTCGCGCGCGCGCATCTCGCGCGTCGAGAGACGGTGTGACGACGGTCGACCGTCGTCGCGCGTTAGAAACGTATCGCCGCGCGCGTGCGTCCGCGCGTCGACGCGGTGTGACGACCGGGACGGAGAAACCGTTGGAACGGCGAGACGCGACCCCTCGGGACGCCGCGACGGCGGTCGGCGTCCCCTGAGACGAGCGCGCGGGCGACGCGAGGCGGCGATCGCGCGAACAACATCAATAAGATTACATCAACGCTCGAGCCAGGCGTCCTCGTCGACGGCGACGCCCGTGTGCCGAGCGACGCGGTCGAGCGCGACGAGGACCTCGTCGCCGGCGACGAGTTCGGAGACGGAGACGTGGTCGCCGTTCGGACGCACGAGACGACAGGTTTCCGCGTTTTGAAGGAGCACGGCGAGCGTACCCGGAACGTCCGGGTGCTCCGCTTCAATCATGACGAGCGAACGGCGCTCCATTTTCACACGCGCGACGTTGGCGACGCGCGCGCGGCCGCTCGCGTCAACGACCAAAATTTCGCTCCCAGCGCGCAATTCGGATAAATAATTCGTCCTTCCACCCGGCGCGCGACAGTAACTCGCCGTTGGACCGGCGTTGACGCGAAACGGCCGGGTGTTGACGTAGCCGCACTCGACGTTTTCCGCGTGCACGAGGAACAGTCCGCTCGCAAAGGAGCCCACCAACATGCCCTCGCCGAGCTCGAAATTGACGCACGCGTCCACCGCGCACCGGTCGCCCGCGCCGACGCGCGACACACCAGTCACGCGTGCGCCGACCAATGAAATCTTTTCCGCACACTCGCCCCCGAAGTGTTCGCGCATCACCGCGTCCAACGCGCGCACGTCGCTCGGATCGTTCGTACGCAACACCACGCCGTCGACGCCCGTCTCCAACGCCTCCAACATGACGCGCGCCTCCGTCGCGTCGCTCACCGACGCCATCAGCGTCCCGGCGTTCGCGTTCCCGGCGAACGCCGCGACTAAATTCTCCGCGGGTATGATGGACCACGCGCCGTCGGCCGCCTCCATGACGACGACGCCGTTCGCCTCGCTCGCCGCGCGCGCCGCCGCCGCGCAATCCTCCGGCGTCGCAATCTTCACCACCGCGCCTCGCGTCTCCCCGCCCGCGTCCACCAAAGCACCCGTGACATCATCGACGCGCAACACGTCCACCGCGCACGCGCGCGAAAACGTCCCCCCGCGCGCATCGTCGCGCGTTAAGAGCGTGTGCGTCAGGTTGAGCTCAGAAGCCACCGTGACGCACTCGAGCGAATCCGTGTCGAGCCACACGTCTCGACGTCGACCCACGTCGCGACCGGCGCGCGCGATCGGTGCGCGCGAGTTCCTCGCATCGGTTCGTCGCGTCGACGCGCGCGAAACCGACGCGACGGAGGCGCACGCGCGCGCGCCCATCGAGGTGTGGGGACACACTCAATTCGTGGGACAAGACCGACACCATGTGCACTTTATCGCGAAATGTGCACATTTCGCGACGCGTTCGAGACTGTTCGACATGAAATTCGCACTGGTGATGACGATGATTTTGGGCCTCCTGATTAGCGCGACGGAGGCGTCGCGCGCGATGCCGGCGATGCGTGATGGCGATGATGATGACAGTAAAATGGACATGCTCTCGGACTTTTTTCAGACGCTCACAGGCACGTTTGAATTTACGATGACGAACGCGACGACAGGCGAACCGATCGAAGGGGCCGGCGCCATCGTCGTGCCGACGTTTTCTGGATCCACGGTAGACGTCGGGGTGTTTTTGCCGGAATCGTTCATGGGGACGAGGAACGGAAGTCTCGTCGACGTGAGCGTGTGCGACTTCTCTAATCCGGAGGCGTGTCTCAACGCCGAGCCGTATCCGGGGGCTCCAGCCGATTACGCGTGCGGAATCAGCGATGAACGACGTGAAGAGACTGGATTTGATTGCGATACTATCAGTGTGCGAGTCGAACCGGACGGAGATTTGTCCTTTGAGGCTGAAATCGAGGAAGACGACGTCGACGTCGTCGATTACGAGGACGCCGCGCCGGCGCCCGCGCCGGACACGGCGCCCGCAACCGCGCCGGAACCGACACGACGAAAATTACTCGCGAGCGCACGGTTCGGTCGCGCGAATCCGACGCGGTCGAGGACGTTGCGCACCGCCGGTGCGCGAGGATTCGGGCGCGCGAGAGGGTGATTCCCGAAACCGAGAAGACGACATTGATGAAAAGACTTCTCGAGACAAGACTACCAGATGACGTCCGCTTTACTCCGCCGTGCAGTTCATTTTACACTTCAAACTGTAATGTTACAAATCATATGTAGTTTACGAGACGACGGTACCTCGCGACATGCAATCGCGAAGTTGATACAACAACTGTCCGCCGGCGGCGATGCTCGCCAACACGGAGAGAGATTTTCCTTTTGATCCGTGACCGAGCCACGCGGCGACGGCGAGCGCGTTCGCTTCGTGCGCGACATCGTCGCTCTTTGCCTTGGGGACGAGAATCACGCACCCGTCTGATACCTTTTTCAAGTTTTCGATGGACTTTGCGTGCGAAATCTCCTCTGGAACGTCGTCGTCGCTCGACCGCGAAGCGGACGATCTCGCGCTCGGTTCGTCCTGTTGACGCGCGAGAATCCTCTCGAGCTCGTTCGCGCGCACGCGAACGATTTGTTTCTTCAGATGCGGCAACGCGGCATCCAGACCCTCTTGTGTAAGTCTGTACGCGCACTTGACGCCCTCCACGACTTGGCGCTCGAACGCGCGCACACCGCACGCGACGACTTGTAATCCCGCGTTTTTTCCATCCTTGTTCGGCGCCGTCAGAATTTTCCGAGCGCCCTCGGATAAATAGTACAAACGTTTCGGCGACACGCCGGGAAGATCGGAGTGCTGACGCGTCATAAGCGCCTCGTCTAAATCAAAACCGGATCGAACGCCGTAGTGCTTATTAATGCTCTCGACGATACCGCGGTCCTCCACCTTCATCACCGGCGCAACGCGTTTCTTTTCGTTCCACTCCGCGTTCGCGCGTTCCATTCTGTACGCCGTGTTTGCGTCCACGAACGGCGTCGCCTCCATCTCGTCCGGTAACTCGCCCTTCTTTTGAAACACGGTGATGAAAAACCCACCCGTATCGTCGAGATGTGGAAAAACGCGCACGCATCGTTCGAGCGGCATCGAATCGTACGATGGCTCCCAAAACATCGTCTTCGCGACAGTCTTCTGGCGTTTCTTTCCAGTCTCCTCGAACGAGTTGTGCCACGCGAAGACGTCGCCGACTTTCCACTTTTTCATCCCCGGCCGCCGTTTGAGCTCGGGCAAACTCTTCGACACGTCGACGAGCTCCACCGATCCCTTGGCGCGTTTCAACAGCGCCGCGACGACGGATTCGTTCTCCAACGGATTCAGCGAACACGTTGAATACACCAATCGTCCACCGACCTCGAGCAAACGAAGCGCGTGGGTCGCAATCTCGAGCTGAAGCGAGTGTAAATCGACGCCGCTCGACGCGTTCCACTTTTTCCACAAATCCGGCGATTTGCGCAACGTGCCGTCCCCACTGCACGGCACGTCGGCCAGGATTCGATCGAATCGGAGCTTTTTCTCGTCGTCGTACAGAATCGGCCACAACTGCGCCTGATGATTCGTCACGATGAGCGCCGGACTGTGACTCCGCTTGCACTGATGCGTCAACAAATTCGCGCGTTGCAACGACGCGTCGTTCGCCACCACCACCCCTCTCGGCGTCGCCTCCCCCGACGCGGTGTGCAACATCTCCAATAACTGCGACGTCTTCGATCCGGGCGCCGCGCACATGTCCATCACCCTGTGCTCTGGCTTGACGTCTAAAAACAACGGAGGAATCATCGAGACGAGCTCTTGCCTCGTGAGCGCCCCCGTCTCGCCCGCGCTCTTCAAAAACGCGTGTAAACGCAATACCGCCTCGGACTCGCTCTGTTTCAACGATGCGCTCTGAGACACATCAATCTGCCAACTCATACGATCCGGATACCACGCGACGCACTTGGGCGGCTTCATCCCGCGCTCGCGCGACAGCGCCGGCAACACCTCGCCCTCGAGCCGACGCATCGTCGCCCCGACCAATCGCCCGCTCGCGTTCACGCGAAACGTCAGCGGCAACGGCTCGCGAAAAGAAGACATCATGGCTTGAAAATCCTCCTCGGATCGACACACGCCCTGCTCGCGGTAGTAGTCCTCGAACTTGTCGTTGTCGAGTTGTCGTCTCTGGGTTAGGTCGGCGGCGGCGTACGAATCGTCGTCGCGCGCGCGTTTACGGTCGTCCGCGCGCGACATGGCGACCACGGAACGACGCGTGCGAGAGTCTTTTCTCGCGTCGTGCGGTCGCACGGACCGAGAGCGCGCTCGCGCGCGCGCGTGTGCGGACGCGCGTCGAAGCGTGAGCGTCTCGCAACAGACGAGCGCGGCGTAGCCTTTTCAATTGTACACAACCGCTCGACGCCTTCACACGCCGTCGCGATCGATAGGTCTCGCGCGATGACCACGATCGATTTGACGCGACGCGACCGCGCGCACTCGCCGGCGACGCCGGGCGCGAAACGCGCGGCTCGCGCGCCGATGACGACGGCGGCGACGATCGATCCGTCGACACCGGCGCTTGAAAGCAATCATCGCGCGCCGCGCACGCCCGTCGACGGGGATCGGTTCGATTCGCCGCAGCGCGCGAAGGGTAAAGAAAACGTCGATACTACCAACGCCGGGGTCGTCGCGGACGCGCCGGCGACGCCGACGTCCGGCGCGACGCCGCTCAGAGTGCGCGATATTTTTAAAATGCAGTTTTGGCGGGAATTTCCAGCTCGATTTTCGACGCCGACGCCGCGGCGCGTCAATCGCAAACGCGCGCGTGAGGAGGCGGAAGAGACGACGAAGGAAGAGATTCGGACCCTTCGTGAGTCGTTGCGAGAAGAACGGGCGCGATGCGAGGCGTCGGCGCGGGAGTTGGCGCGCGCGAAGACAGAGGCAACGAAGAGCGCGGCGTTGGCGAGCGCCGAGCGGGTGACGCTGCAGATGAGGGTGAGCGAACTCGGTCGGGAACTCGCGGCGAGCGAGGTCAAGTCGAGACACGAAGCGATCGAAATGCGGGAGATGTTGCGCAAGGCAGAGTCGGACGCGCGGACATTGGGTGAGAAATTGCGAGACGCGGAGAAGAGGGCGAAGGCGGCGCGCGGCGGAGCGCCTCGGACGCCAAACGCAATCGTCGCGCGAGAATACATCGCCTCCTATTTCGCGTCCAGACGGTGCGATAGCGCTGGTTTGGACGAATTGATGGCGCACGCGCCGAGGGGCCTGAATCTGGTCGATCTTTTGAGCGAGCTCGCCGAGCGCGTCGTCGACTCGCCGGGTTGCTCGGCGAGTCACATGGTCGTCGTGCATCAAATTTGAATCAAGTGACGACGTTTGAAGACGTTTCGTCCGCTACGTGTGTATACTACTCGTGCATCTCTCGACATCGCGTGACGGTGGCGCTCTGTTTGTGAATAATGACGCTCTTTTGTAACTACAATTCTGTCGCCAAACTCTCCACGAAGAGACGTTGAAACGCCGCAAAGTTTTCGCCTCGACCGTCGCATTTGGCGGTGAACGTGCCCGATCCCGCCGTCGCGTCGAGGAAGGCTTCGACGAGAAACGTGTCGCGATTCCCACTGTCGACGGCGTAGAAGAAAAACTTCATCGCCTCGGGCGGACCTCCGCTCGCCATGGTGGCGACGCCGAGCGGCGTCAAGCGCGCGGTGACCTCTGCCGTGCTCGCAACGGCGGAGGACCGCAACTTTGCCTGCATTCCCGACGCAACGAGCGATGCGGACGTCCACTTGGCTTGAAACGATGGCGCGTCGAGCGTCGGCGACGGGTCAAGCGCGAAAGGTCGCGGCTGCGAGGATTGCGCCGCGTTCATGTCCAACATGGAGAGTAAATCCACCGTCGATCCGCCGGACGCGGACGCGTTGTCCGAACCGAGATCGATTATGTCCGCGTGATCGAGCAGAGACGCGGCGCCCGCGTCCGCGTCTTGTTTGTCCATATCGAGATCGTCGTCGTCGTCCTCGCGCGGTCGTCGCGTCGTCGCGTTCGCGTCGACGAACGTCTCCGCTGGACGTCCGTAAAGCACGGAGAGCGTGTTGAATTCCGTAAACACCTTGTCGAACGTCTTCTCTTCCATGATGGACTCCTTGAACGTGTGTACGGCTGATTTGTCTCTCGAGTTCACCACTCGTTCCGCCGCCTGCACGTCCTTCTCTAAGAGGCGATAGTAAAAACTCGCCAAGTCGTGCACCTCTTGGTTCAAGTCACGCGAACCCGCGAGCAACGCCGCACCCAGCATGGCTTGCATTTCGGGCGGACGCTTGAAGAAGAGTTTCATCGCGCACGACAACGATTGCATGCGCACTGTGACGCTCGACTCGTCTGCGAGATTCGTCAACACGGGCTCCAAGTAGTACGGGGCGAAAGGAATGTTCTCGCCGTATTCACCGTAAATCCACACCAACGCAGCGCGCGCCTTGGCGTCCACGACGTCGATCACATCGATGTTTTGCATGGCTTGGATGCACTGATCCGCGTGCGTCGGACGTTTTCGAAGAATGTCCGCCACGGCGATGATGGTTTCCGCCGTGACGTGCTCGATTTCGAAATCGAAGTACTGCAACAAACGTTCGATGATGCCCTCCAAGTCTTCCGCCGCGTTGAGCGCGACGTCGCCCACCGCGCGCACAGACGCGCGCGCGATGCTCACATCCGCGTCGTTTGCGTATTCCGTCAATTCAGTGACGATTTGGTACGTATTGTGCGCGTCTGCCACCGCGACCAACATGGAGAGCTTTAAACTCTTCACCGCGGCGGAATCCGAGCCGCGAAAGTAAAAACTCTTGTAATCCGTGCAAAACAACATCGGCGCGCGTTTCACCAGTAAACGCAAGTGCGCCCATACGACGTACGACGTCTCGGCCAAACCGCTGTTCGCGAGCGTGAACAGCGGCGCCTTGATGCGCTCGAGCACTTGCTGGTGCACGTCCGGCATGTCCAATGTGACGTTTAGAAACACCTTGACCGTTCCCAGAACGATGGCTGAGTTCGGCGAGCTGAGCCTCGACTCGAGCGCGTTCATGATGTCGAACGTCTCGTCTTTATTCTCCAACTTGTACGCCCCGACCAAGTCTAAGATCAACGCCTGATTCCATTCGCTAAAGGATTTAATTCTATTTATGAGCGCGTACACGATGGGCTTGGTCGCCAACGACTGCGCGCCGTTGATCTCCTTCAAGACGATCAAGCAGTTCCCGACGACGCCCGAATCCGTATCGCTCACCAACATCTTCTCCAGCGTCTTCAACACGTCCGTCTCGCGCACCGCCTCTGGATGTAAATCGTAAATCTTCAACGCGCCCATCGCCGCCACCATGCGAGGATACGCCTCGGCGTCCTTCAATCCCGCCTCCACCGCGCCCAGACTGTACTCCACGAGGTCTGCCACCCCTAAACTCGCCATGCTTCGTATCGCCAACCCTCTGATCGTCGACGAGTGATCCGCGCAGTCTTTTTGCAGCGCATTCACCGTCAACAGCGCGAGCTCGCCGTTTTGTCTCGCGTAGTGACAAATGTAATGATACAACATCTTCTTACACGCCACGTCCACCGTGTGCGCGTTCACCACGACGTCCGGGAACAGACTCGACGCGTCCACGTTCACCGTCACGAGGTTCAACACGCGTCGAAACAGGCTTCGACGCTGCGCGTTGGCGCGATCATCGTCCGCTTGCTTGGAGCTCAGCGCGCGCAGCGCCTTGGACAGCTCCCCGATCTCGTCGCGCTTGCTCGTCGACGACGGCATGACGAGCCGACGGACGTCCTTCTCGTCCGTCGACGCCTCGAGCGACGGTCGCGTTCGCCCGCGCGCGCGCGTGTGACGTCGGGGCGCGAGGAATGTCGGATTCTCTGTCCCGACGGTTAATCGCCGTGGGCGCGTCGTCAGAGCCTCGCGCGGCGGCGCCTCTCGAACGCCCCGCGCGCATCGCTGGACGCGCGCGTCGTCCTCGCGTCGTCCGTCATGTGGTTGGCGCGGTCGACGCTCCGACGCGCGGTGCGCGAGGTTCGAGCTCGCGCGTCCTCTCTGGAGGCACTGGGCGCGCGCGCGTCGTCGTCGTCGTCCTCCTCCTCCTCGACGACGGACGATCCCGCCCGCGCGCCGGAATCGCCGCATCGACACCGATGGGACGTGCGCATGCACGACGACGGGGGCGTCGGGCTCGGCGTGGCGCTCGATTACGACGACCGAGGGGAGCCGAGCGCGTCGAGGAGCGACACGTCGTACGAGGAGTACGTGTCGTCGCTCACGCCGAGGGTGGCGCACGTCGCCCTCGCGGCGGGAGATGTAGAGAGAGCGGTGGGGAAGTATAGGGTTGAGGTGACCACGGGGAGGAATCGCGGGGCGGGGACGAGCGGGAGGGTGGAGGTGACGTTCGTGGGCGTGGACGGGTTGACGTATCCGGTGACGCTCGAGTACGAAAACGGCATCAATCCCGAGTTTTCGAGGGCGTCCATCCTTCCGTTTCGCGTGTTGAGCAGCGCGAGATTGGGTAATTTAACGCGCACGCGCGTACGGTTGGTTCCAGAGCTCACGGAGGTGGGAAGAGGGTGGTTTTTAGAGGACATCAAGGTGACGTGCGAGAGCACGGGCGACGAGTGGTACTTTCCGTGTCATCGCTGGTTCGGAAACAGCGACTCAGGCGACGGTCGCTCGGGGTCGTACGTGCAAGACTTGGAGGCGGGATCTCCGGAAGACGTCGAGACCGCGCTGTGGAGAGAGGGCGACATTCGCAAAGAGCGCGGCGAGTTTGAATGCGTGGCGAGCGGCGCCGCCGTGCCGCATCCCGACAAGATGAAACGAGAGGGCATGCGCGCCTACATCAGGCGCACGCACGGACACGGCGGCGAAGACGCCTACTTCACCGCGCGCGCGCCCGACGGATCGTTTGGTATGGGCATCGCCGACGGCGTCTATCTCTGGCGCATGCAAGGTATCGATTCCGGCGAGTACAGTCGTTTACTCATGAACGCCGCTGCCGACGCCTTGCGCTCGGGCGCGATGAATCGTCCCACGGCGCTGATTGAGCACGCGCACGAGCGCGTCAAGGAAGCTGACATGAAGGGGAGCACCACCGCGTGCGTCGTCGTCATCGACTGCGAACACGGACTGATGTACTGCTCGCTCGTGGGGGATTCGGGATTCATGCTCATACGCGGCGCGCCCGGAAAACGCTATTGCGCGCACCGAAGCATGCCGCAGGAACACGATTTCGGATGTCCGTTTCAGCTCGGACATCACGACGCGAGCGACAAGGCGAGCGATGCGATGCGCACGAAACTGTATCTCGAATTCGGAGACATCGTCGTGCTCGGTTCGGATGGATTGTGGGATAATCTGAGCGAGTTGGACATCGTCGAGAGCGTCGAGCGATCGGTGGGCGACTGCGCGGCGCCGGATGAAAAACTCATGGATTCGGTGGCGCGTAATTTACTCGCCGCCGCCTACGACGCGAGCATGGATAAGAAACGAGCGACGCCGTATGCGCTCGCGGCGACGGAACACTTCGACATGGTGTATAGCGGCGGGAAGAAGGATGACATTAGCGTCGTCGCGTGTCACGCGGGGGCCAAGGCGTGGCGATGACGACGGTATTCGCACGCGACTGCAGAAGAATTTGGAATACATACACACGCGCGAGCGAGCGCTCTATACGACGTCGACGACCGTGAGATTGGTCTCCCCGCGCCACACCTCACCCGGCGGCACGACGACCGGTTCTCCGCACGCCGCGCTCTCGACGCAACAAAAGTTTTTATAACACTCCTTCATGTTGACGTGTGGATTCCACACCACCGTATCGCGCCACCCGGCCGTGTTCTCCACGCACACCGCCGCGCCGCTCCCGACGTACATCATCGTCTCCGGTTCCGTGTCCAAATACACGCGATCGACGAGTTCCAATCCGAAAAAAACGTCTCGCGTCGTCTGCGTCTTCCTCGGCGGATCGTCCACGCTCTCCGTCTTGTCCAAAAACGTCTTCCCCTGTAACCCTCTCGCGAACACCCCCGCGTTCGCCGCGTCCGTCACCTCAATGTACGTGTGAATCGCCGCCGTAAAATCCAACGGTTTCGTCTCGCTCGCGTTCTTCACGCACAGTTCCATCTTCAACTTGTCTCGTCTCAGCGTCACCTCGTACGTCGCCTCAAACGCCTCGTCCCACATCGCGCGCGTGTACTCGTTCGGTCGCAATCGAAGCATCACCGCCGGTTCCGGATCGTCCGGGTTCACGTCCGCGCTCGTGCCTACCACCTCCCAATCACAATTTCGCGCGAATCCGTGCTGTTGCATCGCCCCCGGGCCGAACTGCGGGAAACACAACGGCGCGCCGCCGCCGATGGGTTTGGATTTATCAAACACCGCGTCCGGTCGCACGTACAGCACCTCGTCCCCGCTCGGTTGCGTCCACGACGTGACGGTGGCGCCGAAGAGGTACACCTCGGCGGTGGATCCGTTCTTGTGCGTGAGGGAGACGCGCGGGAGGTTTCCGCGTCCCGATGAAAACGTCACGGATTGTGGAATGGCGAAACGCGCGTTGAGCTCGTCGCACGGTGACGGTAACGACGGTCCGACGGCGGCGCGGGGGACGGTGACGCGACGACGGTGCGTCGGCGGTGCGCGACGCGCGCGGGACGTCGGCGTCGATGTCGCGAGGGAGGAGACGGCGCGCATCGCGACTCGGAGGATGGGCAGCCGAGAGTGACGACGACGATGGGCGCGTCTCACGCGCGCCACTCCTCGTCGCGTCGTCGCTCGACGAACGCGCGGGGACGATCGAGGCGATGGCGACGACGCGGGTCGCGCGCTTGGCGGCGGTGGTGACGCCCGAGCGCGATGAGAAACGGTACCGACGATGTCGGCTCGCGAACGGCATCGAGGCGCTGCTCATCTCCGACGCGACGCTGTGTGGACTCGACGGCGGCGAGAGCGACGCGCGCGCGATGGAGGAGGACGTCTCGAGCGACGGTGCGTCGGACATGGATCGCGGCGGCGAGGACGAGGGCGAGGACGAGGACGACGCGAGCGGTGACGGTGACGAAGACGAAGACGAAGAGGCGAGCGGCGGCATGAAACTCGCGGCGTGTTCCATCGCCTTCGACGTCGGTTACTTTGCCGATTCGGACGAGTGCGACGGTTTATCGCACTTTCTCGAACACATGGTGTTCATGGGGAGCGAAAAGTTTCCAGGGGAGAACTACTTCGGCGAGTGGTTGAACGAACACTGGGGCTCGGACAACGCGTCGACGGATAGCGAGAATACGATTTTTTATTTCGAGTGCAATCCTAAAAATCTGAGGGAGGCTTTGGAGATTTTTAGTGGGTTCTTTTTGAATCCGCTCGTCAAGCTGGACAGCGTGGATCGAGAGGTTACGGCGGTGGAGAGCGAATTCGAGCGCGTGGTGAATAACGATACGGTGCGCGCCGAGTTGTTGCTCTCGAGTTTGGCGCGCGAGGGACATCCGTACGCCAAGTTTGGATGGGGGAATAGGGCGTCGTTGACGCAGAGTCCGCCGTATAAGGAGGGTCGCATGCGCGAGGTGTTGTTGGAACACTGGAGGAAACATTACCACGCCAAACGCATGTCCATCGCCCTCGTCGGGGCGGAGGATTTGGACACTTTAGAGGAGTGGGTGGTAGACATTTTCGGCGAGATGCGGAACGATGGAGACGCGGCGATCGATCTGAGCGCGACGCAGGCGTCGCCGTACGCGAGCGTCGTGCCGATGCGCGTGTTGACGACGCAGGTGAAGGATGGTCAACACGTTTCCATCACGCACGAACTTCCGGCGTGGACACAAAAGAATTACAAGAACAAATCAGCCGCGTACCTCGAAACCTTACTCGGCCACGAGGGACACGGATCGCTGTTCGCGGAACTGAAACGTCGAGGGTGGGCGAGCGATTTGCGCGCGGGAATCGGCGCCGGTGGTATCGATTCGTCCACTGCGGGCGCGCTCTTCGGCACCACCATCAAATTGACCGACGAAGGTTTAACGCGAGTGAACGACGTCATCGGCGTGTTTTTCGCCTACGTCAACATGCTTCGCGAGACTGGTCCGCAAGAGTGGTTCTGGAACGAAATCAAGCAACTCGCGGACATCGACTTTCGGTTCCGAGAACCCGAAGACGCGAGTGAGTACTCGGAGCGCTTGGTCGGCGATATTCGCAAGTACGCGCCCGAGGACATTTTACGCGGTCCCGATCTGTACGAGACGTACAGACCCGATGAAATTCGCGAGCTCATTGATTTGATGACGCCGCACAAAGCCATCATCATCGTGCAAAATCACGCGTGGAACGGCGAGGGAGAGGACGGCGTCGAGAGGGAACGATGGATCAAGTTTCCGTTCAAGCGCCAACCGATGGAGGCGGACCTTTTAGAGACGTGGGCTGCGGCGAACGAAGGCGATCGTTTACACTATCCCGCTCCGAATCCGTACATCGCGAGCGACTTTAGACTGCGTGCGTCCCCGGGATCGCACAAAGAGGCCTTGTTCGCGCCGACCATCGTGCACGAGTGCAAGGTGATGCGCGTGTGGCATCGTCTCGACGACAGATTCAATCAGCCGCGAGCGTGCATGTACTTCAACGTCTCTCTCCCGCACATTCCCGAGGGTGCGTTCGGAATGATGCTGACGCAACTCTTCGTTGCCATGGTGGAAGATTGCGTGAACGAGTCCGTGTATTATCCCGCGCATCTCGCCGGAATGGAGGTGGACGTGGGCGCGGCGGCGTCGTATTCTGGTTTCGTCTTTTCCGTGGAGGGTTTGAGCGACAAGCTCGGCGAAGTCGCGCTTTCGTACTTCAAAACGATGACGTCTCTGAAAATTGACGCCGGACGCTTTGAAAAGAGGAAAGAAGAACGTTTACGAGACGTGCACAATTTGTGCTTGAAGCCGGAGCGACACGCAAAGCGTTCGCTCGAAGTTCTGCTCAAGCAAAAGGACGCGTCGCAAGAAGAAAAGGCAAAGGCGCTGCAAGCGATGACGGTGGAAGATTTACAAGCGTTCGCTGACGGTATTTGGCAGCACGCGCACGTGGAGAGTTTAATGATGGGTAACCTGGATAGTTCGGAGGCGCGCGTCGTGGGCGAACGCATTCGCGAATATTTGCCGGGCGGTGCGATTCCCGACGGCGCCTGGCCCGAAACTCGGATGGCGCGTGTACCGCGGGGCGCGCATTTGTTCAGTTTGAAGGCGCTCAACGAAGATGAGACGAACAACGTGGTCATTTACTATTTTCAGGTGGGCGAGAGCACGTGGCGAGCGCGAGCGTTCGTCATTCTCATGCAATCGCTCATGCACGAAAAGCTCTTTGATCAGCTGAGGACGAAAGAAACGCTCGGATACAGCGTGAGCTGTGCCTTCGACGCGACGCACGAAGTGTTGGGGTACCGCGTCGTCGTCGAGAGCGCGTTCCACCCACCACACTTTGTGTCAAGTCGCATGGCTGCGTTTTTACGGTCCTTCCCGGAGACGCTCGAAAACATGGACGACGAATCGTACGCAAAAACTCGACAAAGCGTCGTCGATGACATTCTCGCGGACGACGTCAACCTTCGCGACGAAGCCGTGCGGTATTGGTCGCAGCTCGTCAACAACAAGTATCAATTCCATCGCGGCAAGCACGTCGCAAACATCATTAGTGAAATTTCAAAACAAGAGGCCGCGGCGTGGTGTCGAGAATTCATCCAGCCGTTCGCGCCGGAGAGCCGACACGTGAGCGTACACTTGCACGCAAAGAATCATCCGGTTCCGGAGGCGGGATCAGAGCATGTTTCGGGCATGGGAGAGGCACACTTTGAAGTGAACGGCGAGTTCAAGCAAAGATGGGGACTGTACGATCAGCAAGGCGACGCGACGAAAGTGGAGGAGCTCATCATGCCCGATCCGTCGTCGAGCGTGCATCGATCCATCGCTCGTACGGGGAAGCACTTAGATGAGGACACGGAGGTGATGCGCGATGAGTCACCAAATTTACGCTCGCAGTGGGCGGCGGATATCGCCGCGATGCGCGGCGAGTGCGGCGCGTCGTGCGCGTGTAGACGACTGAACACGAAAAAACCGATTTTTGTGTTGCCAAAAAAGTGAAGTGAAGAAAGAGATGATTTTTAATTGTTACAATGACGAATCTAGTTCCATCTGCCCGCGTTTTTGTTTGCTTTTTTGACGCCGCTTCCTTGCGAAAACGCCTTTGCCTTTTCCTTCTTCAGGCGAGCCTTTTCCGCTTTGCTCATCTTTGATTTTGAGACGATTTGAGATTGTTCAATCTCTTTCTTCTTGGACTCAAGTGCGGCGTCGCGCGCGCCGGCGGCGTCGTTCTTTTCCAAGAAGTACGCATAGTCGCCGGCGTAGTCTGTGATGGCGCCCTTGTCGAACGCCAGCACGCGCGTGGCAATTTGGCGCAAAAAGTAACGATCGTGCGAAATGGCGATGACGGTACCTTCGAATCGGCGGATTGCGTTCTCGAGCATCTCCTTACTCGGAATGTCCAAGTGGTTCGTGGGCTCGTCGAGCAAAAGCACATTCGCTGGCGTCACCATGAATTTGGCGAGAGCCAAACGCGCCTTTTCGCCTCCAGACAAAAACTTGACAGGCTTGTCGTGGAAGGGCGTGCTGAACGCCATTTGACCGAGCAAAGCCTTCAGATCGTTCAGCTGCGCGTCCGGTGCAGCCTCGATGAGGGTTTGAAGCACGCTCTTGTTCGTGTCCAAGCCCTCGGCTTGGTTTTGGTAGAAGTAGTTGACTTTGCACATGTCGGAGTCGCCGATTTCGGCGTGGCCAGATTTCGGTTTTTCGCGACCTTGAATCAATCGCATGAGCGTTGATTTACCGCAGCCGTTATCTCCAATCATCGCCACGCGTTCTCCGCGCTCGATTTGGAGAGAAGTGTTTTGGAAGAGAGTCTTTTCGTCGTAACCGTGCGTTACGTTTTCAACTCGAGCGACCACTTGCGAGCTTCGCGTGCAATCGGGGAAAAAGAATCGTCTCTTCTTCGCGATCCAAGGCTTTTCAACGGCCTCGTCTTGAAGCTTATCGAGCGCCTTTTGCGCTGCGTTGGCACGGCCGGATTGCCCACCACCCGCCAAACGGTTGATCATGTCGCGTTGACGCTGCACCTCCTTTTGCCACTTTTCGTAGGCAACCATTTGCTGCGCCCCTTTGCTTTCTTTCTCGGCGCAGTACTGCGAATAGTTTCCTTTGTACGTCGTCGCTTGACCACGTTCAATCTCCACAGTTTTGGTACAGAGCTGATCCAAGAATTCGCGATCGTGCGAGACGATGACCATGGGCACGTCGAGAGACTTCAAGTACCCTTCGAGCCACGTGATGGTGTCCAAATCGAGATGGTTCGTAGGCTCGTCGAAGAGCAGCAATCCGGGCTCTTGGAGCAAAATTTTACCCAACGAAATGCGCATCTGCCAACCACCACTGAAAGAGGCGACCAAGCGATCGTTGTCCTCGGGCACAAAGCCGAGCTCTGGCATGATTTTATCAATGGCGCGTTCCATCTTGAACAAGTCCATGCGATCGGCTTGACGCTGTAAATCACTGAGCTTATCGACGAGCAATTGCACGAGATCCATGCTCGGGTTGTTTTCGAGTTCCTTGTTGACTCGCTCGATGTCAGCCATGATTTTCGTCTCGTCGCCAAAACTCGCCATGAATTCTTCACGCACCGTGTTCGATTCCTTCACCTCAAACTCCTGCGTGAGGTAGCCAATCTTCACACCGTCGGCGAGCATGACTTCGCCCTCGTCGGCTTCCATCTCCCCCGTGATGATACGCAACTGAGTCGTCTTACCCGCACCGTTCCAACCGACCAAACCGACTCGCTCGCCCTTCTTGCAGTCCCAGCTGACGCCGTCGAGGATGGGCATGTTCTTAAACGTCTTTCGAACGTTTTCCATGCGCACGCCGGTGGTGACAGAACCAGAAGAACGTCTCGCTGACGGTTTGGCGTCTTTTTCGAAGATGTCGCGCAAGTGCTTCGGGATGGGATTGCCGTCGTCCTCTTCCTCCTCGGGCTCCGTCCAATCGATGGCGGGCCCTATGTATTCGCCGCTCTCGTCAAACATGGGTTTCTCCTCTTCGACCGCGGTTTCTTCGGCAACCGCCTCGGCGACGGTCTCGACGGGTTCTTCTTCCTTCGCGACGATCAGTTCAGGTTCGGGAGCCTTTTGTTCCTCAGCCACCACGGGTTCGGGTTCGGGTTCGGGTTCGGGCTCGGGCTCGGGCTCGGGCTCGGGCTCGGGTTCCGGTTCCGGTTCCGGCTCCTTGACACCCTCTTCCACGACGGCGACCGGCTCCGGGACCACCTTCGGTTCCGGTGGAGGCACGAACGCGGGTTTTTGCTTCCTCGGTTTTTTCTTATTCGCCGTGGGCTTGACGAATTCCTCCGATTCCCAGTCGTTCGCCTCCTTCGCCTCCTTCGCCTCCGCCTCCGCCACCGGCTCGGTTTTTTCCGCCACCACCGGCTCCTTCACCGGCGCAGCCGCCGCAGGTTTCCCCTTCTTATTCTTACGCTTCCCAGCCGGCACGAAATCATCGTTTTCCCAATCCAACGCCTCAGCAACCGGTTGCGTCGGCGTCGGCGCCGGCGCCGACGCGGTCCGAGGCGCCGCCTGCGTCTGCTTCTTCGGAACCTTTTTATTCTTCTTCGCCTTGCCCGCGGGCACGAAATCGTCGTTCATCCAATCTAAACTTTCACCCGCGCCCGCGACGTGCGTCCCGCGTCGTACCGGGCGCGCATCGCGCGCCGCGCGCGTCGTCGTCGTTGCCGTCGTCCCACTCAAGGGTTGGCGCCCTCGCCCGCACGCGTTCGCGCGTCTTCCCGTCGCGCCGCGCGCCGCCGACGACGCGAGCGCCGACGACGCGGTCGACGACATCGCGCTCGCGCGTCGTGCCTCGCGCGCTCGATCTCACACGCGTCGACGCGTCCGCGCGCGAGGGTAATTGTGACGGCTGGCTATCCGCCGGCCCGGCGCGCCACACGATGACGTCGTCGACCTCGCCCTCGTGCTCGACGAGCGCGCGCGGCGCGCCCCCACCGGGTGTCGTGCACGTCGAGGGCGCGTTTTCCGTCGATTTTCTCGCGCGATTAGACGCCGCGCGCGAGGCGGCGCCCGTCAGTCTCACGTCGGGAATGATGCGCGCGAACAGGCGCTTCGTTCGCGACGACGCGCTCGCCGAGGCGCTCGCCGAGGCCATGCCGCGCGCGTGCGGAGTCGACGCCGTGTGTAGCGATTTACGGTTCATCGAGTACGACGAGGCGGGCGGGTACATTTCGGCGCACGTCGACGGCGAACGCGCGTGTCCACGCACGGGGAGAAGAACCAACGTTTCGTTTCTGCTCTATCTCTCCGACGTTCCCGAAGACGAGGGGGGGGAGACGGATTTCTTAGAGCGAGTAACGGATGAAAATTCGGTAGTTTTTTCGGTTCGTCCGACGCGAGGGGCGGTGGTGGTGTTTCCGCACGACCAGCCGCACGTGGGGAGGTGCGTCGGCGAGTATCCGAAAATCGTCTTACGAGGGGACGCGATGCGCGGCGCGGCGGTCGGTGAATGAATAGCGATAGTGATAGCACTAATAGAGCTAGTGTAGTCTAATGAATACTGCGAGCGGGGGAGTCGATGATTGGCTACTGCGTTTGTCGCGCGTTTCCGGCGAAGAGTTTATCGGCGACGTCGACGACGACTTTGTCGTACGTGTACTTTTCTCGCATCAGTCGCGCGGCGTTTGAGGCGATTCGCGACAATTTCGCCAGGTTTTCCTCGGTTTCGTCCGTCACGATTCGCGTTCGTTCGATCAAGTCCGACAAGTCGGCGGCGATGCCCACGTAGTGCACGCCGTCCTCGAGCTCGTCGCTGTAATAGTGCGCGAACTTCGACTTGACTATGAACACGACGCTGCCGCTCTCCATGCGCCACCGATTCCCCCACGCGTCGACGTTTCCGTCCATCTCTAAGATACCCTTATGCTTCACCCACTCGAGTTCCGGCGCGTGCGCCGTCGTGCGAAGGTGGGGCTTCCTTTTGGGAACCGCGCACTCCTGCACGAGCTGCGTGGCACCGACGTCCAGCCAACGCGCGCTCGACGACGCGGCGACCGCTCGGACGCGAGTCAACCGCGCGCACCCATCGCTCGAGTCACACGCATTGTCATCGATCGCACACGACCATCCCGTGGTCGATCCTCTCCAAAACACGGCGCTCTCTCGCCGCGCCAACGCCGAGCCCTCGTCGAGCACTCTTCGAATCAAAGACTCGAAACCTCGATACTTTATGAAATGAAAGTTCGGCACGTACGCGTAGCCGTCATCTTTTCGTTTCACCGGTACCGAGTGCGCGAGCACGATGATTCCACGCGCGCGAAGCGCCTCGATGACGTCTCGAGGCACCGACGCGTCGTCCTCCAACGCCCACACGACTTCGAGCGTCGTCGCGCGGCACGACTCAACTCGAACCGCACCCATACACCGCTCGGCGCGCGAACGGGCGACGTCCGTCAAGAACGTACGCGCGCGATGCAAGTACCCGTAGTTCAACGGGTCGACGCCGCGCGTGAGGAGCGTGTAGGCGACGCGCGCGCGACCGTCGCGTCCAGCGCGCGCCAAGAAACACGCAACATTCTTCTCCGCCACGCGCGGCGACGCGCGCACGAGCTCCCGCGCGCCTCGACAGCACGACGCGCACCGTCGTCCTAAGGAGCGATCGACGACGCCCGTGAGCGCGCCGACGCCGACGACGCCGGCGAACCGCGACACGAGGCCGAGCGCGTCATCGTGAAACGCGAGTCGAGTCGCGCACGAGACGACGAGGAGGATAACGCCCAGCGCGAGCGCGCGAGAGGGCCTGATGCGCTTCCGTAAAGCGCGCACCTGCTCGCGCCCACTCATGATCGTCGTCGCGCGGGTCCGCGCTGCATGTCGGACGGAGGTTGAACGGAGGTGGAGTCGGCGCGGCGCGGTGTGACGACGACGCCGCGACTCGTGTACAAAGTCGACGATGATATCGGTGATTCATTACAAGTACATTATGATGCTTATACACTTTTACAACACGTTGGTGCAATGCGATACTACGAGCGCGCGCGAGAGAGAGGTGAGTGTCATCGTCGACGGAGACGCGAGACGCGTCTATTTCGCGTCGACTTCGTCCACGGGGACGACGACGACGGCGCCATCCGTCTCGGTCTCGGTCTCGGTCTCGGTCTCGGTCACGGTTTCGACTTGGGTGGCGATCGCGTTCGTCGGCACGTCGTCCCAGTACACGGTGCACTCGCCCGGGGCGAGGGCGAGTGGAGAATTTTCATCTTTATAGTAGCGCCAACCGAGCGTGGCGGCTCGACCGAACATGAGCGTCGCCATGCCGATCCACACCGTCGTCAGGCTCGCGCCGTCCATGTGACCGGCGACGGTGAGCGCGATGATGCCGATACCGGCGGATACGGCCATTGCTTTTGCGAGAAAGTCGAAATCGGAGCTCCCCTGAAACACGCCGTCGCCGACGAAGACGGCCGAGTTGAGCGGTTGTAAGAGCGCCAAGATTCGGATCGGCGTCACCGCCTCGGCCGCCACTTCAGGGTCGTTCGTGAATAAATACGGTAGATGATCGGCGGTCGCAAACACGACGGCGCCGACGAGGACGCCCGCGCCCAGACCCCAGTTCAAAGCTCTGTCGGCGGCGACGCGCGCGCCCGCGACGTCTCTCTTCCCCAAACTCGACGCCACCAACGCCTGCGCGCTCACGGCGACGGAATCCAAACCGAAGAGCGTGACCCACCACGCTTGCAAGCACACTTGGTGCGCGCCCGCGGCGTCGAGCAACGCGGCGGTCGACGTCGCTCGGACGAGCACCGTTTGTAACAAAACCGTTCGCAAAAGCTGCGACGAGGATCCGCTCACGAGCATGCCCAAGTCCTCATCTTTCCCATCTGGAAGCGTGAAGACGGATTTAAAATCTAAAATCCCTTCATCCGTCATGAGTTTCCAGAACCACAGCGCTCCGATCCACTCCGCCACCGTCGTCGCCGTCGCCGCGCCGGCGACGTCGAAGCCTTCCATCGGTCCGAAACCGTAAATGAGAAACGGATCCAACCCGAGATGGAATATTTCCGTCAGTAAGGCGACGTATAACGGCGTTCGCGTGTCCAATAAACCTCTGAACGACCCGACACCCACCATGACGATCAGGCACGCCGGTAGAGACGCCGCTCGAATGCGCAAGTACTCCTCCCCGTACTCTAAAATGCCCTTCACCGACGCCGATTCCATCGCCGCGCCGCCCTGTTCCAGAAACCCTTGCGAATGACTCGCGCCACAAAACGCCAATAAATCATCCGTAAACACTTCCATGACGCCCATCGTCGCGAACCCGAGCGCGAGGGCGAGCGCCATGGCGTTCCCTACCGTCTTTTTCGCCGCGCGGCGTCCCTCTGGCGAATCGCGTCCGCCGTTGGCGGAAATCTTCGCCGCAACCAACGGCCCCGTGACGACGGCTAAGAAGTTGAACAGTTTGAAACAAAACGTAAAGCACGTCGTACTCACCGCCAATCCACCCAACGCGTCCGCGCCCGCGGTACCGGGAAGTTTCCCGATGAACGCCGTGTCCACCGCCCCCATCACCGGGTCCAACAACAGTTCCGCCAATCCCGGCAACGCCAACGCCAAGATGGACGCGTCCAACAGCCCCAACGTCTCCGTGCTCGGCGGTCGCCTGCCTCGCCACTCCGCGCACGCGTCCCAATCCCTCCGCGAACTCGCCGGCGGCGTCGCCCCCCTTCCCGCGTCCCGCGCGCGCGTCGTCCTCGCACCGTCTCTCCGCCCGACGTCGACCCCGACGCGCACGCACGCGACGCGCGACCCGCGTGCGCGCGCACACGACCACGACGACGTCGCGCGCGTCACCACCGACGCCGACACCCCCGTCGCGCCCATCCCGATGACGTATAGATTCAAGCAATCAATCAATCAAACAAACAATCACCGCTCTACTAATCGGCTCGGGCGCACCGCACGAGACGCGACGAGCGCGCGCGCCACTCCCGCGCGACGCGACGAGTGTATATCCCACCCCCACGCGTCGACGTCGCGTCACGGACGTCCCCGCGCGGGCGGGTGTCGCGGCTCGTGCGGTGCGCCCGAGCCGACGCGCGCGGGCCCGTCCGATGGGATTTCATAGATGTTTACATACTGTCAGTACGATGCATGCGTCCGAGTCGGGCCGTCGGGTCGGGAATATATATATGTGTATAGATAGATAGATAGGCATTCATAGATGTTACATACGGTGTTCTAGTACGTATACGAGCGCTCCAAAGGTAGATCACCGTGATAAAGATGTCGCCACGCCCCGTCGTCCGACGCGCTTCAACGCTCGACGGCAGACGCGCGCGACGACGCCGGGCGAGCGTCATGGCGTCGAGCGCGGCGGAGACGTGCGCGGAGGTGCTCCTCGCCGGTTCGCGAGGCGCGGGGGGCGCGTCTGCGCGCGCGCGCGCGGTGGCGCTCGCGGAAGAGGTAGGGCACGCGGGGACGGTTGTCTCGTCGCGCGCGACGTGCGCGATGGTGTCGGTGTGCGCGTCGTGAGACGCGCGTGGACGGAGACGGAGACGCGAGAGAGAGAGAGAGAGCGCCGTGATTGATTGACGCTAACGTGGTGATTGTGTGTGATCGATGACGCAGTTGAAGCGAGGGGACTGTCGAATGGCGATGGAGACGTGTCGGTCGCTGTGCGCCAAAACGCGGGCGCTCGAGGCGAGACACTTTGGGTACGCGACGCTTCGGGAATTGGTTCGAGGGCGGTGGCGAACGATGAGTGAGAGCGAGCGGATGGAGATGGCGGCGTTGGCGCACGGAATGCTGCGAGAGGTGAGCGAGGGTGGGGCGGCGGAACCGTACGCGGTCAAGTCCAAGGCGGCGACGTTGATGGCGGAGGTGGTGCGGCAGGAGGGGGCGAGTCTGTGGACGCGGTTGGTGCCGGATTTGATGGCGATGGCGGCGAGTGAGGAGCCGCAAGCGGCGGAGATGGGGGCGAACGTCATTCGGTTCGTCGCGGAGGATGTCGCGGTGTATAACGAAGATTTAATAGGCGGGCGGATGCGAGAGCTGTTGGGAGGTTTGTCGAGCACGGTGGGTACGCTCTTGCCGGCGATTTATTCGCTCATGGAGAGGCATTACACCAAGGCGACATCGGTCGCGGACGCACATTTGGTGAAACAACACGCGGCGGCGGTGAGCGCGGCGTTAGGGGCGGCGAGCGTGTACAGCGAGTGGGCTCCGCTCGCGCCAATCATGAGGAGCGGTTTGATCGAGGCGTGCGGAATGCTCTTGGTGCGTCGTATGTCGTCGCGTTTCTTTCTTTCTTTCTTTCTTTCTTTCTTTCTTTCTTTCTTTCGTTCTTTCTTTCCTTCTTCATTTCGCGCATCACAGAGTCACTCTTCGGTCGACGTCGACGTCGATGATGATAATCCAACAAGGATCAACCATCCGAACATCCCTCTGTGGAACATTTGCTAGTACTGTCCGAGACGCCGACACCCGCCGAGAGGAGACTTCTGTTTTCTTTTTAAAAACCCGATGGACGCCGCGCGAAGAGACGACTGACCGCACGACGCGATTCGTTCGATCCACGTCGCAGTCGAGCGAGAATTTTCGATGTTCCGCGTGTGATGTCCTACGATCCATCGTCTCTCGAAGAAGTAACGTAGCCAAGGGCGTCAACGAACAGGACGACGCGGATCTCGAAAAGGGCATGGTGCTCGCGGCGAACGCGTTGTCCGCGGCGGCGGAACGTGTCGGCTCGCATCCGCAACAGTCCGACCTCATTAGCGATTCAGAGGAGTTAGAGTACATCAAACGTTTAGCCGATGCCATGGCCTCGATGGCGTCGTATCACCTGAGCACCATCGCGGACGAGGCGACGAGAAATTTGTTTCTCGAGCGCATGCTCGGACTCACGAGGTTTCCGAGTTTAGAGACGGTGGAGATGATCATCGGCGCGTGGCCGGTGATGCTCCGAGCTATGGGCGCGGAACTTCCAAAGACGTTCACTCGCGGTCCGCCCTCCACCGGCGCCGCCAATCCGTACAACTCGCAAAAGTCCGAGCCGAACGGGATTCTTCCCGCGGGCGCGCCCGAGGCGCTGCTCGAAATCGCGCGCGTGTGGCTCAACGCCGGCGCCGGCATCGCCTCCGGTTTCGACACCACGGGTATCCCTGGAAATAAATCCGAGGATTGGGCGGACGAGTGCGAGAGCGCGCTCGATCTCAGAGAACGGTGGATTCAAATCCGAGCGAGGTGGATGGACATCACCAAGCTGTGCACGGCGCTCTGCCCGAGCAACGCCGCCAATCAGGCGGCGCAAAACACCGGCACGGTGATTTCGTGGACGCAACCGGGAGGACCGTTGGCGAATAGCACAGATGAAACGAAATGCGCTGCTTTAGAAGGGGCGACCTCGTTCTTAGAGGCGATCATGGTCGCGCTTCCGACGGAGGGACCTTCGTTTGCGGGATTTTCGAGCATCCTGGAGACGTTGTTGGGTAACCTCATCGCCATCGATTACAAGGCACCGTTGAGCAACGCGCAGGTGGCGAAGATGCTCGAGACGTATGGTAAATTTGCCAAGGCGAGACCAGACGCCGCGGCGACCATCATGAGTCGAATGTTTACGATATTGAACGAGTTACCCGCCGACGTGAACGCGGGGGCGCCGCCGGTGCGTCAACGCGATATCGTCGCGAGCGGGCGCACGGGGCAAGCAGCGCGCCAAAAGGTGTGCGCGGCGATTTTGATTGTTTGTTCAGCCGCTCCACAGGTACGTGTGTATACGCGCACGCGCGTAATCGATGAATGCGCCTCTTAGAAAACTTGACGAACCTTTCTCACTCGTTTTGCTTTATGCTGGGGCGCGACATAAAATAGCCGCCGCGGTTCGGGAGTCTCCTCCTCGGCGGTTACTGTTCGACCTGCGGCGGCGACATGCGACTCTTTTCGCGACGACTCGATCGTTTCCCTGGATTTTTCAACGAGAATTTCAACTGACAACCTCGTCGCGTTTCTCTTTCGCAGGCGTTGAATCCGCACCTCGAAGCTTTCGCTTCACAAATAGAAGCCATGAAGTCATCCGGTCGATTGAGCGGTGCCGAGCGAGGATCTCTCGCCGAAGCTTTGCTCGCCGTCGCCGGACCTTCGGGCTCGGTGCGCGTGCGCGAAGTTCTCGAGTGGTTGCTCGCGTCGGTGCGCGGTCGATGGATGCCGGGAGGAACGATGTCGCCCGAGGTGGCTCACCTTTTAGCCATTCCCACCATGGCGGCGGGCGAAGCGAGCGGTGGGACTCAGGGATTATCCTCGGCGCACTGGGAATTGTTTCACGATGTACAACTCACCGAGCGTTGTTTGAGACGAAGTCTCGGCGATGCGGAGACGGCGAAGGTTCCCGCGGGCTTGCTCAAACCCGTGGACCCGCCACCACCGATTTCGGAGTGCCCGGCGGCGGATCACATGGAATGGGTCATTTCGCTCGTGGCGACGCTATCGCAAACGATTCACGCGCTTTGGACGCCCGAGGGTAAGGCGGCGATGCAAGCTGTGGGTTTGGGCGGCGCGCTCGACATGTCTCCTGAAGAAAAGGCGGCATATTTGATTCACGGTCCGGCGCGCGCGCAAGTATTGAGCGAAGAGGAAGCGGGTTCGAATACGACGACGAGCGCGTCTCGCGACTGGATGCGGTGTCTGCGAGACTGTTCGTACTCGATCTTTGCGTTGTTTAGCATTCACGCGCCCGCCGCGTTTTACCCGAACGAGGCGCTCGCCAACGCGTGCGAGGCGTCGTTATTGGCGCACCTTCAGTACATGGATCTGAGACACGTGCGACAGGCGGTGCACGCGGCGGTGCGACAAATCATGGGTCGGTGTCCCGCGGCGCATCGCGCGTTATGGCAAGCGAAGCTCGTGAATCCGCTGTGCGCGTGCCTGCACGATCGGTTATCGGCGGGATGGATGGACACAAAGGTGGTGAACGCGACGAAGACGATGGATAAGCACGAAGAAGACGAGATCGACGGCGTGCAGGTGGATGACTTGATTTCGGAACGCATCCTACGCGACGTCACCAGAGATCACTGCGCGCTTCTCGCCATCGTCGCCGCTCCCGAGGGCACGTACGGACGCAAGAGCAGAGGAAGCGGTATGTCGGGCGTCATCGGTGACATGTCTAACTCGCAAATGTCCACCATGTACGCCGGCGGAAAGCACATTTCGGCGTGGATCGCGCACGGAGACGCCAACGCGGTGCGAGCCGGCGTCGCCACCGCCACCGCCGCGCTCACCTGGGACGACGCCGAAGCCACCGGACACGCGTTGAGCTTCGTGCGCGGGCTCACCGCCGCCGCCGGCGGTCCCGACGCTCCGCAGGCGCTTCGAGAAACGGTCGGTTCAGAGGTTTTCCAAGCCACCCTCGTGGCCTTGACGCAGAGTTCCAACGCCGCGTACCAGGCTGACATTCTCGGGTTGATTCGCGACATCATCGTCTGGCTCTCACCCAAGACCCAGTCCGTGTCTCAAATCTTACTCTCGCTTCCCGGCATGACCAAAGACGCGCTCGACGCGTGCGTCACCGAACTCGGCGCCATGCGAAGCGAAAAGAAGGCTGCCAATCACGTCAAGGATTTCCTCATCAACGCCAGCGGCGGCGGCGAGCAACTTCGCGCCCTCGTCGAGGCGCGTTCGCACGCGAATAAATCCGGCGTCGCCATCCAAATTCCGAAGACGGCGCCCAGAAACCCGCTCAAATCGTCATCCAGCCCCGACGATGAGTCGCGTTTCTCCGCCGAGGCTGCCTCAAACGCCATAGGTCTTCACTCCCGGTGAACGGAGACGTCTCGTTCGCGCGCGCCAACCGACGACGAGCTCCAGTTGTAATCGACACAGTCCGACGACGACCCGACCGCGCCGACCGGCGACCGGCGAGCGATGACGACGCCGTCGACCTCGTCCTCGACCCCTCTCCACGACCGCGTCCCGCGCGCGCGCGCGTCGTCGAACGCGCGCGCGCGCGTCCGCCGCCGGTGCGCGCGCGCGCTCGACACGCGCGCCGCGTCTCGAGACGACGTCGCGCGCGACGACGCGAGAGAGAGAGCGCGCGACACGCGCGCCGCGTCTCGAGACGACGACGCGCGCGACGACGCGCGCGCGCGATTCGAGCCGCCGCTGCCCGCGCTCGATCCGCACCCACCGCTCGTCACCGCGTTCGAGGCGAGACGGTGCGTGGAGGCGCGTGAACGCGGCGACGCCACGGCGAGCGTGAGTTTTGATTTTTCAAAAACCCCGCGCGTGAACGCCGCGCTCTCATCGACGGGGGTTCGGGCGACGATGGGCGGCCGAGACGTGTTCGTCGCGTGGGACGACGTGGAGACCATGGCGGCGGACGCGCGAGGGGTGTACGAACCGGCGAACGAGGACGATTGGACGATTGGTGGGTTTCGTAAGGTGGTGCGATACAGCGAGGACACGAATCGCGCGGTGTCGCTGATGCCGACGGGGGACGGGACGTGGCCGACGGCGCTCATCGCGGGGTTCTCCATGCATCGGTTCGGCGTCGGGGTGGATCCGAAGGAGGACACGGAGAAGAAGTTGGTGTCGGCGGGACCGATTCGTAAAGGTGCGCGCGTGCTCGACGTCTGCACGGGACTGGCGTACACGTCGTGCGTGGCGTCGGAAAAATACGGCGCACGCGTGACGACCATCGAGCTCGATCGAACGATGACGGCTATGTGTCGCGTGAATCCGCACTCGAGACCGTTATTTGAAGGAGGCATCGAACAGCTCTACGGGAACGGCGCCGACGTCGTCAAGACGCTTCCCGACGCCGAATTCGACGTCATCGTCCACGATCCACCGACGTTTTCCCTCGCCGGCGAGCTCTACTCCACCGAGTTTTACGCCGAGCTCAAGCGCGTCTTAAAATCAAAGGGTCGCATTTATCACTACATCGGCGATCCCAAGAGCGCCAGCGGTTCGGGCGTCGCCGCCGGCGTCGTCCGTCGTCTCAAAGAAATCGGTTTCGACGCCGCCATAGACTACGACGCGCACGGCGTCGTCGCCTCGCGCGGCCGCGTGCGCCTGAACCGCGCCAAGAAACAAGCGTCGCGGTCGCCGCCCGACGGCGGGCGCGCGTCGTCCCGCGCCAGACGTCCCGGTCGCGGCGCCGGTCGCGGCGCCGGTCGTCGACGTCGACGGTCCGACGACGACGACGACGACGACGACGACGACGACGAGTATTATTACTAGCGTTTTCACCCATACGGCACTAGCGCACTAGCACGCGCGCCTCGCCGCTCGCCGCGTCACTTTTTTTCAAAAAATGGCGCGAAAAGTAACGGTTTGTCGCACAATTCACCCATCGTGCGTCACACGCGCGCGCGCGACGCGCACCGCGCCCACTCGACCGTCTCCGTCGATCGACCACTTTTCCCAAAGTCTCATGCACCGCGCGTTCGCCTCGTTCGCGTCCGCGTCGCCGCGTCGGGACGCGATGCGTGCCGGATTCGCGCCGTCGCGCCCGTCGCGCTCGCGCGTGACGCCGGACGCGTCGTCGCCGCGTCGTCGACGCGATCGAGACGCGTCCGCCCCGCGCGCGACGGCGGACGACGGGGAACAAAGCGTGTGGCTCGACGTCACCGCGCTCGGGCGACACCGCGCGTCGCGTCGCGCGAGCGGAGGCGGGGAATCGGTGACGCGGCCGCCGGTGGCGCCGCGCGACGCGACATCGCCGATTTTGGGCTTGTTGACCACGCCGAGGACGCGCGCGGGGGGGAGACGCGCGCGGGCGACGGGAATCATCGAGTGAGAGGTATCGAGTGACGCGATTGATGGTCGATGGCGCGTCGTCCGTCGACGCGCGGTGGGTGGGCGCGGAGGATGACGCGCGATCGTGTACGTCTGTCTGTCGCGCGCGAGAGAGAGCGCGCGAGAGGAAGAGACGCGGCGTTTTGTGCCTTGTGCGTGTTTTTGTGTGTAATAATGAATGAACGAACGAACGAACGAACGAACGAACGAACGAACGACGGAGCGCGTGCTGGCGATGTTCCGAGGCGTCGACGTATGCTATCGAGACGGGCGCGTAGGGCGATACTAGCGATGACGCGATACTAGATAGTGTACACGTGCGTTACACGCGCGCCGCGCGGCGCGAGGACTAGGAGTGCGAATATAAATGGATGAATACGCGATCGCGCGCGAGGACGGTGAATGGTCACCGCGCGAAGGGTGGTTGCGGAAGCGCGGAGAAGACGCTCGCGGCTGCGCGGTTGGCGTCGACGGTGGCGTCGTCTCGCATCACCTCCGCGACGTGCGAGAGGAGGAGACGTTTCCCCGAATTTTGATCGCTCCACCGCGTACCGTCGACCGACCGCGCGTAATTTCGTCGCGCGATGGCGTCCGCGACGACTCGTCGCACGCGTTCCCGACACGCGCTTCCGAAGAGTTTCGCCGCGTCGGCGCGAACCTTGATCCCTTCCTTCGAACACATCGCCAGCGCGCGCGCGCGGAGCCGCGCCGCCGTCAAAGCCCCTCCCGCGGCGACGCGCATCGCTCGAGTCTCCCCCAGAGGCGCCCCCGACGCCGTTCTCGCGCCTCGCGCGCCCGTCGACGACTTCGGTCGCCGCGCGCGTTTCCTCTTCGCCTCCACCTCCGACGTCGTCGTCGCCACCGTCGCCTCGACCCTTCGCGCGCGCGCCATCGACGATCCTTTCTCCTCCTCCGTCTTCACCGACGGCCGCCCCTCGCGCCCCTCGCGCCCCTCGCGCCCCTCTCGCGCCTCTCGCGCCTCTCGCGCCGCGTTCGCCAGCGCCCTCGTCGCCACCGCCTGCGCCCGCGCCGCCTCCATCACCCCACCCAGCGTCGCCAGAAACATCTCGTGCAGCGCCATCGATCGCGCGTCGTTTCCGAACGCCGCGATGGCGCACGCGTCGACGCGTTCCCGCGGGATGATTCCTCGCGCGCGCCCCTCGACGCACGCCGCGCGAATCTCTCGCCAGTACGGCGTCTTATTCACCGCCCCACCGCGCGCGCGCGAGAGGGCGTCTCGTATGAGCCCCAATCGATCGCGCGCGCCCGTCGGCGGGCGCCACGACGTCGCCATGACGCCGCGACGCGAGGATGGGCGTCGTGCGCGCGCGCGCCACTGTCGGACGTCGAGCGCCGCGCGCGATGGCGACGGCGACGGTGCGGTCGACGACGACGACGGCGACGGCGATGGCGGCGGCGGTGCGGTCGACGACGGTTCGCGCGGGACGGCGCGCGCGCGCGCGTGGCGTGAGGAGACGAGCGCGCATCGTGACGAGGGCGGCTCGCACGAACGATGACGACGACGACGACGCGACGGTGACGACGGCGACGACGGCGACGGGCGAGACGAGGCGCGGGGCGAAGAAACGCGAACGTAAACCCGCGGGGGAGGCGCTCGGGGCGCTGTGGCGCGAGATCAAGTATAAACCGCTCAGGGAGGATGACTCGCTGGAGGCGACGGCGTTGCTCGCGGCGTTGGAGCTCGCGCGACGACGACCGGAACCCGGCGAGACGTGGACTGCGGAGCGCGAGGAGATGCGCGCGAGAGCGAGGGCGTCGATCCCGAGCGCGGTGGGTGAGTACTGGAGCGCGAGGAGTAAGGCGTTGATTGAGAGCGACGCGGTGAAGGACGCGGCGCCGTTGTTGTCGAGCGCGGTGAACGTCGCCATCGCGGGGGTGGTTGTGCGGTTGTTTTTACCGAGATTGGCGGCGTTGCAGGCAGTGGGAGGGTTCGATGAGTTGACGGAATTTTTTGGATTGCCGCCGAGGAGCGAATTGAGTGGATATTTGGATCAGTTACAGGCGTTTCCCGCGGCGACGGTTTTCGCCGTCTACGTGGGGTTGTTCATGGCGGAAAAGTTAACCATGACGGATGAGTTTCTGCCCATCGGTTTCGTGTTGCCGGTGATTTCGCCCGTGGTGTTTGGGGGCGTGTTCGGGGGCACGATGGCGACGTCTCTCGCGAGCACAATGGCGGCGAGCGTCAACTTTTTCTTGGGTCGATACGTCTTCAAGGAGAAGATCCTCTCCTTTAAATGGGGCGAGAGCGAACCCGTCGGGGAGCAGCAGTGGTTCAAGGCTCTGAGCAGACGATTCGATTCATCCGAGTTTCCAGACACGACCGTTCCCGAGGGATTTAAATCCGCGCTGTTGCTTCGATTGTGTCCGATTTTACCCATTCCCATCAGCGGCAACTGGTACGTGTGCGGACTCACGCCGCTCAAGTTTAACGAGTTTTTCGCCGCCCACTTCATTGGGAGCTCCAAGACCGCGTTCATCGACGCGTACCTCGGCTCTATTTTACTCGCAGCCGTGTTCGATGAAAATTCCATCAAGGATCAGGCGCAGGGCGCGCTCGTTTTTGAAACCGTCGCCATCGTCGGCATCTCCGTCTTGGTGAGCACGTACGCCACCGAACTCTTCACGCAAATCTTAGACGAAGAGGGCGTCGACGCGGGCGCGATGATGGGATTCGGAGGTGATTCGAAAGACGAGGAGGACGAGGACGAGGACGTGTCGAACGAAGAAACGGAGGCTTTCATCGCCGCGGCCGCCGTCCCGGTGGCGAGCGACGACGACGAAGCCGCCGTCGTCGTCGACGCCGAGGTCGACGAACGAACCGACACCGCCGCCGACACTGCCGCTGAGACCGACAACGCCGACGAACAACTCATCCCGATCGAACTCATGCCCAAGGATGAAAACAAGTTGATTAAAGACGGCGAGGAATTATGGCGAAGAGCCGCCGCCGTCGAGGCGAAGCGCATCGAGCTCACCGTCGAGGAAATGGCTGACCACGAAGCCATGGACGTGGACATGTGAGCCGACGCGCGCGCACGCAGCACTCATTCATTCACCGCGTGTTGTATTGTTTATACCATTGGAATTCTCGCGCGAATCAATCGACGTTGAACGACGCCTCGACGCGCGCCGCGTCACATCACGCCCACCCGGCGCGGCGTCATGTCCACCCTCGAGAGTCTTCGCTCGCTCGTCGAGCACGGCGTCGCGAGACGATTCGATCTCCGCGCGTGGGCCGACACCACCGGGTGCTCGCAGCCCACCGCGGTGGAGCGACTCGAAGCCATGCTCGAACAGGCGCGTCCCGACGTGCTCAAGCTCATCGTCATGGAATCCCTCGCCGACACCCCGGCGCGCGATTTAGACACCATGGTGTACGGCGAGACAAAAGTTCGACCGTTTTTGAACTTTGTCAACGCCCACGCCGCGCGCATGGCGCGAGAGAACATCGAGAGAGGGCTCGAAACGCCCGGGGACGAAAAGTACACCTTTTACGACTTGGGCAGCGGCGCCGGGAAATCCATCCTCACCGCCGCGCTCTCGCCGCACTTCATCGAGTGTCGAGGCATCGAGTGTCTTCCGTGCGTGCACGCCGTGTCTGAAATCTTGATCGATGATTTCCATCGAGACGTCGCGCCGAGAGACGACGGCGCCTCGCCTCGCGTCTCGGCGCGTTTGGGCGACGTCTTCGTCGACGACGCGTGGACTTCGGCGGATTTCGTCTTTTGCAATTGCGTCACGTGGGACGAGGACACGATGCGTCGATTATCCGCGCTCGCCGAACGCATGCGTCCGGGATCGACGTTTGTGACGGTGTTATGTCCGTTGGAATCGGACGCGTTCGAGACGGTGGCGGAGGACGAGGTCGAGTTTTCGTGGGGCGTCGTCGACGCCCTCGTCCATAGACGACGCGACGTCGTCCTCTCGGATCGTTCGCGGTAGATTAAGATAATGTAGTGTCGTAGGTAGTCGTAGTCGTCGTTTTCGCGCGGGTTTGTCGTCGTCGTCATCGCGTTCGCCTCCGCGTCGGCGTCGGCCGCGCCTTTGAGCTCGAAATTCCCACGAAGAGCCGTTACGCGTTCGCATCTTCATTACACGCCTCTGCGCGCGCGTTCGTCCGCGCGCACGACGTGAGCGACGGTATAGACGCGCGTCAACGCGCGTTCGTGCGTCTGCGCGGTGCGGCTGCGTCCTCGCGCGCATCGCGACGCGTGTAGCGCGCGCGAAAACGTCGCCGACGTCGCGTCGACTTTCATCATGATGACGACGCCGATGACGTCGATGTCGACGACGTGCGCGCGCGCACCGCGCACCGCGCGCGCGAGACGATCGCACATCGTCGCGTCGGTGTCGTCGGCGGCCACGGATCGCGCGGTGCGCGCGCCGACCGTTTCGAATCGCGTCGTGGGCGACGTAGCGCTGAGACGCGGCGGCGCCGAAGCGCTCGCGCCGCCGCGACGTTTTGAAAACACTGTCGCCGTCGTTCGTCACCCGACGACGGAGACGACTGAATTCATGACGCCGTCGTTCGCTATGTACGCGCTGTGCGGCGTGGGGTGTCTGTTGGGAAGCGCGCTGAGCGCGGTGCTCTTGAGTTTGATTCCGACGCTTCGAAGCGTTCGACGCGCCATGGACGAAGTCGCGTACTTGGCGGCGAGCGTGCGCGAGGAGGTGCCGGATACGCTCGCGGCGGTTCGAGTGTCGGGATTGGAGCTGACGGACGTGATGGAGGAGGTCGGGGAACTCACGGCGGATGTCGGGGGCGGGTTGCGAAGCGCGGGGAGAGGCGTGACGGCGAGCGTCGCCGCGGCGCAGACGGTGGGACGGTACGCGGCGGCGGCGATTCCCGAGGTGAGGAGACGTGCGCAGCCGTTGGTGGGCTCGGTGAAGGATCAGACGGTGCGCGTGTTGGAGGAACGCGCGGATATGGAACCGTACAGCGGACCCATCATCTCGAACACGGCCAAGACGGCGAAGAAGGGGGTGACGGCGGCCAGAAACGCGTTGAAATCAGCCGACGTGGCGAGAAACGTCGGGAGGTTGTATAAAACGATTCGAGCGCCGCCGAAGAAACCAAAGTGATCGCGAGCGCGAGCGCGAGTAGGCACCCCTGTAACAAACCATCCACCCGCACGTTTTACGTTTGTCGCCGTCGTCGTCGTCATCGTACACTCACTCACTCTCGCGCGTCATCGCGAAATATATTCATTACAAGTCGTCATGGTGTACAAAAATTAGTTCTTTTTTCGTCATCGCGCCTCGCTCGCGGGAGCCGCGGCGATGGCCATGAGTTTGGCGGGCGGGGGATTCACCTTGGCGAGCGACGGGAGCATCTCCGTGATGGGAGGGACGCCCGCGATGGCGCGAATGGACGCACCGACGGGTGAACCGCCCGTGTTGACGTCGCCGAGAGGCGTTCGCGCGACGGGAAACCCGCCCCCGCGCGCGCCGGGAAGGAATCCGTGACGCACCGCCGAGGACGAGCGCTGTTTCTCGAGCGCCTTTTGCAGATGCATGTCGACGGTTTGCTCTTGTTCGCGCTCGAGTTGTCGAGACAATTCGGTGAGTTCGGCGTGCGTTTTCTGGTACTCCATGTAGATTTGCCTGGACTCGTCCTTTTGTCTTCGCAGCGTATCCTCGCACGTGACCAGTTTGTTGGTGGCTTCGATGTTGAGTTGCTCGAGATTGCTAATCTTTTCGACGGATTCGTCGAGTTTGACTTGCAACACTTTGACTTTTCCCTCCTCGTCGCTCACCGCCTTCTCCAAGCGCGCGACCTCGCGCGCGAATTCCTCCGTTTTGACGCGGAACTCGGTGGAGAGCGTCTCGTACGCCACGCGCATCGTCGCCAACTCGTCTCGCATGCGAACCTCGCGTTCTCGCGTCTCCTTGACGGTTTCGTTGCTTCGAGTGGCGTAGTCGCGCGCGACCGACTCTGCGGCGCGCGCCGAGGCAGCCTCTCGCTCGGCGTCGCTCATATTCTTGAGCATGTCCATGTACTTTTCGTTATTCTCTGCCTCCTTGGAACGCGTGCGCTCAATCTCGCTCTTGGCGTATTCTACGTCTTGCTGCCACTTTTCGTGTTGAATCGCCGTAACCGTAAGCTCCGCCTTGAGCGCGGCGCACTGCTTCTCGACCTCCGCAAGATAAATCGCCCGCTCTTCGAGCATCTTGGATCGACCCTCCAACGCGCCGTGCTCCTTGACGAGCGTCTCGTTTTGAAGTCGAAGCTCTTGCAACTCGTCTCGCGCGAGTCGCTCCCGCTCGTCGGCTGATTTCGCCGCCGCGGAGAAGGCGGTGATTTCCATGCGCATGGATTTCATCTCGGTGTCTCGCTCGACGAGCGTCTTCTCCATGGCGACGATGCTCGCCTTGGTCGATTCTTCGCCTCGAAGCGCGGCGTGCATCTTTTCGAGCGCTTCCTCTCTCGCCGTCGACGCCTTTTCGAGTTCACCCTTGGACGCGACGAGTTGCTTGGTCGCGTCGTCCAGTTTCGCCTTTAACGACGCGAGGGAGACTGTCGACTTTTCTTTCGCGGCGCGCATGGATTCACGCTCCGCCTGCACCGCGCTCAACGCCGCGGCGCTCGTCTCCTTGGCTTCGACGAGCGCGCGTTCAAGTTCCTCGCGTTCGGACGCAAACCTCGACGCGTCGGCGTCTCGTTGCGCCTTGACGTCTTCCAACTTGGCGGACACCTCTTCGAATTTTGATCGAAGCGTCGCCGTTGCCACGGCGGCGTTTTCACGCTCGAAGCAATGTTGATTCATCTCTTGGCGCAGTCGCTCGCACTCGGCGGATTTGCCGTCGAGCTCTTCGCGAAGCGCTTGTTCGCGTCGTTGAGACTCAGCCGAGTTTGTAGTCGTCGCCTTGTCCAACTGTGCGTGCAAAGATGTGATTTGCTTGAGCGATTCCTCGTACTTGACTTCCAACGCCGCAGTCGCGATGGCTGACGTGTCGCGCGCCTTGTGAAGGTCGACGAGTTCGGATTGGAGCGCGTCCACCTTGGCGGATTTGTCGGCGAGCGTCGACGAGATCTCGGTGATTTTCGCCTCTAAATCAACTCTGAGCTGCATCTCACTGGCTTGGAGCGCGGAGACTTGGCGTTTGGCTTGTTCGTATTTCGCCTTGAGCGTTGTGGACACAGCTGCCGACGTCTCGCGAGTGACATGCAGAGCGGCGAGTTCGGATTGCAACGCCTCCGTCTTGGTCGCCTTGTTGTCGAGCGCCTCTTGTAATTCCACCATCTTAGCTTTGAAATCGGCCGACACCTCAGCCTCGGACGCGCGCAACGTCGTGATTTCATTCATCGCGCGTTCAATCTCGGTTTTTTTCGTCTCCAGAGCGTTTCGCAACACGTGAATCTCGGTCGATTTGTGCTGCAATTCTCGTCGCAGATTTGCCGTTGTGGCTTCCAAATCAGCCGAAGATTTCGATTCAGAAGAAAGAAGCGCGGAGATTTGACTTTGCGCGCGCTCCGTCTCAGTCGTCTTATTCTCCAGAGCTTCGCGGAGCGCGCTCGTCTCCGTCGTCTTGTCTTGTAGCGCCTTTTGCAACGCCGCTACCTTCGACTCGAGCGCGGCCAATTCTTGCGCGTGCTTACACTCGTTCGACCGCGTCATCTCCTCGCGCGACGCGCGCGTCTCATCCAACTCCTTTGCGACGTCGTCGTACTTGGCGCGAAGCGCCGCGCAGTCGTCAACCTTTTTGCTCAATCGCGCTCGAAGAGATTCGACGTTCGCCTTGAGACTGTCGATCTCGGAGATTTTGGCGTTGAGTTCGATCTCGCTCACGTTGCTCGCGACGCGCGATTGCGTGGCCGCCTCGAGCACGGCGATTTGTTTCATCGCCTCGTCGTATCGCAGCTTGGTCGTTTTGAGCTCCTCCGCCGCGACGGCTCGCCCGGAATAAAATTCTTGTAATTCCGCTTCGAGTTCGCATACGCGACGAGAGTCGTTGGCGGAACTCTTTGAAAATTTGGTGAGATCCGATTCCAATCGACCGACCTCGATGATGAGCTTTGATTTTTCGCTCACGAGAATGTCGCGTTGGTTTCGAAGCTCGCTCGTCTGCCCGCGCGCCTTTTCGAGTTCCGCCTTCATCTGCGCCTTGTCCTCTTGCCACATTTCCTTGAATTTGTTCACCTCGTCACTCAATTCGTTGATGGTCATGTTTTTCTCCTCCAACAGTCGATCAATCTTGGTTTCGAACGTCGATTCGGTGTCGTCGAGCTTCTTCTCCGCCGCGCGTCTCGCCGCGTGCGCCGCCGCCGTCTTTTTACGAAGCATCTCGCACTCCTCCTCAAACTCGCGCGCGGCGACGGCGAGCTTCTTCTTCTGACGGTCGATACGTTCCTCATTCTCTCGCAACACCTCAATCTCGACGATTTGGTCGCGTTCTCGCGCCTCAGCGCGTCGCGTCTTCTCTCGCTCCGCCTCCAATCGCGTCTCGAGCGCGCGGAGCGCGTCATCTCGCGCGCTCTTCGCCGCTGTCTCTTCACGCTTTTTCGCCATCGCCGCCACCATCGCCGCTCGCAACGATCGTGCCTCCTCCATCTTCGTCACCGTCTCTCGCCTCCACTCCGCCTCGATCAACGCCTTGACGCTCGACGCGAAGTAAAATCCGCCAAACCAAATCGCGCTCCCGTCAAGCATCGACAGCGTCACCCCGGATTCGCTCCACTCGCTCTTCACCCCAACGCTCGCGATCTCGCGGTACGCAATTTTTAGTGAGATCGGTTTCGGCGCGTTCGGTCCTCGTTTCTTCTTCACCGGCGAAAACAACACGCCGTCGCGTTGACTCGTATCCGTCGCCGCTTCGCAATAAAAACACACGTGCCCGCTCGTGATGCTCAAATCCCCGGTGCCACTCGCGATCGGACCGCCGAGATGCGCGCGATACGTCGCCACGAGCGTCTCCGAGGGAGGTAAAGAGAATTGCGCCCACACCCCGCCCTTGGCGGTGGATTCTCGCAACAAACGCGCGCGGGATTTGTGTCGCTGCGCCCATCCGCGCATCTTGGCTTGACACTTGATGACGGCGCGTTTTTGCGCATCGCTCAGCGCCTCGTATCGTTCCTCGGCGGCGAGGAGGTCTCTCGCGCTCGGCATGGTCGTCGCACGCGCGCTGCACGTTCGCACGCGCGATCGATCGTCGACTCTCGCGCGCGGATGTGTCGACGACGGTTCGCTTTCCTCTCGTTCCCCTTCGACGGCTTCGAGACGAGGGGGACTCCGTGGAGGGTCATGACTCGTCGAGGTTACTTTTGGCCGAAAGCGAGGAGACGCTCTGCTCGTGGGCGCGACACCGCGCGTCGTCGACGACGACGGCGACGACGTCGAGGCGCCCGTCGCGCCCGTCGACGCGCGTCGATCTCGTCGAGGCGTCGGTCGGTCGTCGCGCGCGCGGCGGCGGCGGCGAGGGCGCGTCGATCGAACGAACGTCGGCTCGCGGTGGCGGCGGCGCCGATGACGTCCCGAGACGACGACCCCGCGTCGACGAGCGCGCGGACGGAGATGTGGGATCAACGCACGCGCGTGGAAGACGTCGAGCGGTTCGTGTCGGACGACGTGAAACGCGCGCTCGCGGCGCACGGGATCGAACGTTTGACGGGGATGCAAGAGGAGTGTTTGGCGGCGGCGCGAGGACGCGGGACGGATGTCGTGTGTCGAGCGCCCACGGGGAGCGGGAAGACGCTGGCGTACGTGTTGCCGATCGCGCACGCGTTGGAGTCGAGGTCGGGGGTGGGCGTGCGCGCGATCGTGGTGGCGCCGACGAGGGAGTTGGCGAATCAAGTGAAGACGCACGTCGAGCGGTATTGCGGCGAACGGAACGCGTGCGCGTTGTGCGTAGGTGGTGCGGCAGCCAAGCCGCAAGAGGACGCGATTCGCGTGCACGGCGCGACGATTGTCGTGGGGACGCCGGGGAGGATCAAGGATTTCATCGAGAGAGGGGTGATTGAGATGAAGACGGTGGAGATTCAAGTGTTGGATGAAATAGATAGACTTTTAGACGGCGGATTCGAGGGTGAGATTGAAGCGGTGATGAAACCACCGGGGACGTGTCAGACGCTGTGCTTTTCGGCGACGATATCGCCGGCGTTATCGAGGTTTTTGGATCGAAAACTCGTGCCGGGATACGCCGAGGTGCTCGCGACGGGACGCGGAGGATCAAACGTCGGCGGACGCGTCGAGCACCTCTCGTACGCTACAAAGGCGGGAGATGACGCCACGGGGATCGCGGTCGTGGATGCGCTCGAGCATTACGCGAGTAAACGCGTGGATGGTCGAGTGGGTGGGCAGGCGATCGTGTTCACGGAGACGAAGTCGACGGCGGAACGCTTGCGCGCGACGCTGACCAATCTGTTGACGACGGTGCGTAAAATTTTCTCTTCTTTTTTTGATACACTTCTCGAGTCGATCGGTCACTCGTCGATGACGAACAAAACTTTAAGGGATTTATGAGATCGGAATCCGTTCCATGTTCGAATCTATAGACTACAATTCTCCGAGACGACACCGACGATATTTTTTTGCGCTCGACGACGTTTCCAGAGGATTGCTACATATTCTTATCTACATTCCCTGAGAAATCAACAGTGATTACACTTGACAAGATGATGGAACGTCGTCTCGTGCGCTTCTGTTTTTCTCATTGTTTTTTTTTCGCATCCGCGTGCGATGGCGATGAAGATACACCTTATTTTCACATGTTAGACTGTCGAGATTGAAGGGTGAGGATCCTTCAATCGATGTGCACAACCATTCCGCCGAGCCATCCACGCGTGAACGAACGCTCTTGACGTTTTAGACGCGACACTGACCCGTGTACACATTTATATGATGTTCGCAGGAGCTCGACGCGAACAAACGCACGCGAAGGGTGACGTCGTTACACGGTGATTTGCCTCAACCCGCGCGCGACGCGACGCTCGCGAATCTCCGCTCCGGATACGTGGACGTTCTCGTCGCCACGGACGTCGCCGCTCGCGGTCTCGATTTACCCGGCGTCGAGCTCGTCGTACACGCGGACATGCCCAAGTCTGCGGACACGTACTCACACCGCGCCGGACGCGCGGGACGGCCCGGATGCGCCGCGCCCGGCGTTTCGTTGCTTCTCTCGCGGCCCGACTGCACGGCGGACGTCGCCAAACTCGAGCGCGAGGCAAAGGTGACCATCCGCCGTCTCGTGCACGTAGGCGAACGCGCGCGTTCGATCGTGACGGGTGACTTGGACACGGCCGCGAAGACGACCGCGGGCGAACCCGCGGCGCCGAAACGACGCGACGATTCGCTCATATCTGATCGTTTTGCGATGTTCTCCGACGATTTGAAAAACATTGGCGAAAAACGGTCGGGGTCCTCAGGGAAAAAGAAGAAGGGACGAACGGGACGTAAATGATGCGATTCTCCGCGGTAGCGATTAGTAGTAGTTAGTTGGATTATGATTTGTGTTGTGATATTTCTTGAGAAGTACTCCTCGTGGGTCCCTCTGCGCGCTCGCTCGTTTTTCGACGCGCGCTCACGGTCCTCTCACGAGGTTCCAGTCGGCGGGATTGTTCAGACGCATCTCGCGCATGCGTCTCCGCGTGCGTCGTCTCGCACTTTCGCCCGTCGCACCGCTCGTCAGCTCTTTCAAGCGCTTAAAAATCCGTCCCGCGCGCGCGCAATTCTCCAGGTAATCGCCTTCGCGCGCGTGCTCTGACAATTCGTCTATGAATGACATGATCCCTTGAATGTCCGCCATCGCCGGATCCTCGGGCTCCAAGAGTTTCAAGATTGTCTTATACTCGCGCTCGTCTTCGCCCTCGCTCGCCGCCCATCGATGCACGACGCGGATCATCTCTTCGTGATCCTCGCCTCGCGGCATCGGACAGTCTCGATCCAACGCGTACGTGAAACACGCCGTGTATCCCTTCATCGCCGCGTTGGCGATGGTGCGCCAATCCCACTCGGCACCGTGTTCTCTCGCCCACGTCAACACGTCCAAGTGTCCGTTAAACGTCGCGCCCGCGCACACCTGCGCGTCCCACTCCACCTCTCTCGACCGCAGCCACTTCAATTCCTCCAAATCACCGCGTCGCGCCACCAACGCCGTCGTCGCCGCCCCGCACGCGCACCGCTCGACGCAATACCGCGCCACCTCTCGATACCCTCCCTCGTACGCCTCCACCACCGACTTTTCATCCATCTCGCACCCGCGCGCCTCGGCGAGCTCGCGCACGAGGTCCATCGATCCGCTCGCCGCCGCGCAGCACATCGTCCACGGTCCGATCGCCGCGCCGGCGTCGACGAGCGCGACGACGCGCGCGAGATCGCCCGCGCGCGCCGCCACGTTCACCTCGGCGTCGGGCGGCGACGGGTCCGCCATGCCGACGAGTGACGCGCGAGAGATGATGCGAGTCATGGTAAAGTGGGCACCTGGGACACTTTATCGAACGCGGCGCGCGCGCATGGACGAAGCGCGCGGTTGTATACGGGGACGGCCGGTCGAGACGCGCGAGGGCGCGGAAAGAAGTGGTTTTCGCGTCGTATGCGTGCGGTGCTATCGCGCGGTGTGTGATTACAGATCGTCGGCGGCGCGCGCGCGAGGCGGTGGTGTGATGCGAACCTTGAGCGCGTAGTCGACGTAGGCGACGTCTCGCGCGAGACGGCCCGGGAGGTAGAAGACGCGGGAGAGCACGGGCGTGCGGAGAGGGTCGATGAAACGCTCCACGGCGACGTCGTGCCACTCGATGCCGTCGAAGTGGGTCTGGGAGTGGAGATTTCCGGTGCCGAAGTCAGCCTCGACGAGGAAACGACACTCGGAGGGATCGACGTATTGGGCGGGATGGGCGACGTTGTCGTCGTTCAAGCCGACGGGGGTGTGGGCGGTGCCGCCCTTGTCGCGATTGAATGGCATGGGCAAAGCGCCACCGAAGTCGGTCTTGATGAAACGGAGGCGGTAGTGCTTGGAGGGGAAGTGGTAGGAGCTCGGGAAGCGGTACCACTCGTCGCCGACGCACACGTTAATTTCGTGATCGTCCTCCCCGTTCATGTACTCTGTCGCTAAATAGCCGGGCCACACCTTGCCGTCCTCGAAGCCCTTCGGCGTCGGGAGCGAGTTGTAAATCTTCGCCGGGGCGCCGTAATACGTCATCAGCGCCGCCGTGCGAGACAAGGAGAGCAACGACGAGACGAGCAAGACCGCGCACACCACTCCGATGACGACAGTCTCGAGCACTCGCGACTTGGCGCGGCGACTCATCAATAGCACGCCCTCGGCGACGGAGCCGAGAGCGATGGCGGCGCTGAGACAAATGCTCGGATAAATCATGTACAGGAACCTTTCCTCTTTGTGCGGGATGGATGTGAAGAAGGCGGCGACCAAAGGAAACGGCGAACATACGAAAATCATCGCGCGCCAGTTGTTTCTGTACGCGTTGATATTCTTCAACGCGACTGCCGTGTCGTTCTTGCTACCTTGAAGAATTTTAATCTTGAACAGCTGTCGTTCGTGCCAAGCCTTCATGGCCACCGCCGCCGCGATGGAAACCGGCGCCATGAGCGCCAACACTCCCGTGAGCTGGAAATTCAACGCTAAATTTTTCATGTAGAAACTCTTCGCCTCCGTCCCATAGAGATCGCTCTTATCGTTCATGATGTTGTAATCCAAAAGATTGAACACCGAACTCACCAACTTCAAGTGACCCTTGGGGCTATACATGTACGAATCGAACGCCACCGACACGGCGGCCGCCGCCGTCGTCGTCGCCAAAACTGTGCCCACCGTCTCCGCGAATCCGACGCCGTAGATGGCGTACAACCCGAACGGAATGGCCGCAATGCCACTGAACGGCCAACCGAAGACGACGGCCATGACGCACGCCTTGCACGCTCGTCTGTGCTCTCTTCGCAGCGCCGCTGCCGTCGCCGCAGTGACGCACATCATGGCGAACGAACTCGGCAAAAACGCCGTCGACGCGATCGCCATCCCGGTGTTCGTGGCGAATATCACCATCAATATCACACCCGTGATCGCGCTTCTCCCACTCACCGCGTCCACGAGATCCGCCTCGCAGTACGCGCTCGACGCGCCCAACGCCGCGCGCACCAGCGCAAACGTGGATCTCCCGTCGTCCGGCCCAAACAGCGCCCTCCCCACCATCGCCACCGGGTAATGCATCGCCAGATACGCGTACGACCGAAGCGCAAACTCCCCGCCGTGCTCCCACGTCTGCAAACCGTGTCCGTGCGTGAGGTAGTGCAACGGCTCCCAGAAATTGAACGCCTCATCGCAATCAAACGTCGTGAAATTCATCGCGCACACGATCGCTCGCGACGCGAGGATGACGCAGAGCGCGCGATGAAACGGTTTCTCCATCCTCGTCGCCCTCCCGTCGCGCGCGCGCCGACCTCTGGGGTATCCACGCGGGTACACGTCGTCATCATCGTGTCATCGACGCCACCCCGCGCGCGATCGACCCCCGAATCTGCGTGCCGCAGCACGGACCGCCACACGGACGCGCGCGACCGCGCGCAGACGCCGCCGCGCGCGCGAACGCACGTCAAAGAAATCCTTCGTCATGGGCGCGTCGTTCGAGGAATCCGTCATCGCGCTCAAGAGCATGTTCCCGGACGTGTCCGAGGTCGTCGTGCGCACCACGCTCGAGGCGCGCGACGGACACATGGAGAGCGCGGTGGAGAAATTGCTCGCGATGTCGCGTCGCGGGGGCGGTGGACACGGTGGGAAAGATTACGGACAGTCCGGCTTCGGCGCGCCTGGGGCGATGGGGATGTCGCCGAGCGCGTACGATGGGAGAAACGGGTGCGTGCGACGATATCTCTGGGTGGGCGCGCGAGAAAACCGCATCATCCGGAAAGCGCGTCTGGAGAGCGCGCGCGACGCGTGCGAGGATGCGCGCGCGAGTGATGATGATGCGAACGTTTTTCTCGCGTCGAACGCGCGCGTCGTCGCGGACGCGGTCGAGGACGCGAGGCGCGAGGGTGCGATCGAACGCGCGGGGGGATCGTGGGCGCTCGGACACGTGCAGGGTGGTTTGGTGTTTGCGACGGACTGGAAGAGACGACTGACGAGCGTCGCGGCGCTTTTTTATCGCTCACGCAGTGGGTACGGTGGAAACGGATCGGGAATGGGTTCGTCGGATTATTACTCGAACGTTCCGCCGCCGCGCGAGGAGGAGGATTCTATGTGGGGCTGGCTCACGGGCGAGCAGGGCGGCGGGTCGAACGACGAGACGTGGAATTGGATCTCGAATCAGATGTCTTACCTCGCGCTCGAGGCGTCTAGACAGATTAAAGGGGTGACGGACGCCATCGCGGAGGAAATTTTGGGTCCGCCCGAAGAAGAGTTAGGGGAAGAAGTAGAAGAAATCACAGAAGAAGAGCGCGAGAGAGCAGACGTCGTCTCGGGCGGCATGGGAGCGCAGGCGAACCGAAGAACGACTCAAGCGAAGAGTGACGCGTCCAAAACGAAACCGAAGAAACCGGCTCGGACGCAAGAATACGACGATGAAGAAGAAGATGATGTCCTCGGAGGTGTGCTCAATCTCCTCGGTTTGGAGGACGAAGAGTACGACGACGAACCTTACGTGCGCCGCGACTCGAAGAAGGATAAGTGAGCGGCGCACATTTGCGAACGTCATGTAAAGTAGTGATCAATTTGTTATCCTCATTCCCCAAAGTACACCGTCAATCAAGCTAGCAACACAGCAAGGCGCCCGCGCGCTCGACGGATTCCTCGAGGGAGAGCTCCGACATGTCCGCGCATGCGTCGTCCACGGCGGATTGAAACGACGACGAACTTGCGACGCTCACGCGCGGTGTACGTTCGGGTAGCGACGTCGTTTCGGAGGATGTCGACTGTTCTCTTCGCTTCATCGCGTCTTCTTCGATGCGTCGCCATCGACGACGTTTTCTTTGTAAAGCTCTCAACTTTTCTCGAGCTTCTTCAGCCTCCTTGGCGACGACGAGTCTGTGTAGTCGATCAAAGTACTCATCATCCGTTCTCTTTCGCGGCTCTGCATTCACGTCGACGGAATCGTTCCAATCAGGCTTCTCGTTTGCGCGACGCGGCGGCGGCGAAGTTGCGCTTCTCTTGACAATCTTCAACTTTGCCGCTCGTCTCTCGCGGCTCCTCTTCGCCAACACCGCCGTTCGCGCCGCGTGGCGCTTTCTCTGACGTTCATTCATCGAGCGCGCGACGTCGATCGCGCCAACATCGACCTCTCTCTCCCCATCGTCCCTCCTCGGCGTCGCGCGGTTGACTTTCGTTGACTCTGGCGCCGCGACGACGACGTTCTGCGTCACCTCCACCGTCTGCATCCCGACCATTGGACGCGCTCGCACGCCGTACACGACGCCTGGTTTATTCCTTTTCGTCCGCAACGCCTGTCGACACTCACGAAGCGCCCTCTTCGCGTCTCTCAACTCGCTTTCCCATCGCCGACACTCCTCGCACGCCGACTCCGCTTGCGTGCCCGCGTTCCTCGTCTCCACCCGCTCCGTCCCCGTCCCCGCGTCCGACCTCGCGACCGCCACGGGGGAGAACGACGTCGTCTCTCGCATCGCCATCGCCGCCCTCGCGTCCGCCGCCGCCATCTCTCGCACGGCGTCCATGAACGTCGTCGCGCGCGTCTCGATTCCTCCGACGACACGAATCGCCACGTCGTCGCCCTCGACCGCGCGCTCGAACCACGCGCTCGGACTCGGCGCCGGCGCGAAAGACATCTCTCTTTAAAGGACGATTCGCCCTCGCGAGGGCGACGGGCGCCGATCGTCGCGTTGTGACGCGCGGGGCGGGCGGATTGGTTTTTGACCCACTCAGACGCGGGACGGCATTCGCGCGCGCGAGGGCGACATGCTTCGTCATGCGCTTCGAAGATGCGTGCGGGCGACGACGCGCGGTGCGATGTCGTCGTCCGCGGCGCGCGCGCGCGGCTTCGCGGCGTCGTCGGCGGTCGGGGACGGATTCAGGTACGAACCGCTGTTCGATGTGCGCGCGCCCAAAGACGTCGAGTGGCGGCTCGTGACGACAGAGGGAGTGTCTGAGACGCGCGGACAGGACGGTGAGATGTACGTCAAGGTGGAGCCGAGCGCGCTGCGAGCGCTGGCGGCGCGCGCGGTGCGAGACGTGAGTCACCTCTTGCGACCGGGACATTTGCAACAGCTTCGGAAAATTTTAGACGACCCGGAGGCGTCGAAGAACGATCGATTCGTCGCTTTGGAGCTGTTGAAGAACGCGTGCGTGGCGGCGGGAATGATTTTACCGGGTTGTCAAGACACGGGCACGGCGATCGTGATGGGAAAGCGAGGCGGAAGAGTGCTCACGGATGGCGAGGACGAAGCCGCGTTGAGTCGAGGCGTGTACGACACGTACACGACGACCAATCTGCGATATTCCCAAGTCGCGCCGCTGACCATGTTCGAGGAGAAGAACACCGGCAACAACTTACCGGCGCAGATCGATCTGTACGCGACCAAGGGTGATGAGTATCACTTTCAGTTTATGACGAAGGGCGGCGGGAGCGCGAATAAAACCTTCTTATTTCAACAGACCAAGGCGGTCTTGAACGAGGCGAGTCTGATGTCCTTCTTAGAGGAGAACATCAAAACCATCGGTACGAGCGCGTGTCCACCGTACCACCTGGCGATCGTCATAGGAGGCCTGAGCGCGGAACAAAACTTGAAGACTGTCAAGATGGCGAGTGCCAGGTATTACGACAACTTGCACACATCCGGAAACGAGCTCGGCCGCGCGTTCAGAGATTTGGAGTGGGAGGAGAAGATTCACAAGTTGACGCAGAAGATGGGCATCGGCGCGCAGTTCGGCGGCAAGTACTTTTGTCACGACGTGCGCGTGATTCGTTTGCCGCGACACGGCGCCTCGTGCCCGATTGGCATGGGAGTCTCGTGTTCGGCCGATCGTCAAGCCCTCGGCAAGATCACGAAAGACGGCGTCTTCATCGAGGCGCTCGAAAAGGATCCGAGCAAGTACTTGCCCGACGTCCAAGAGGGCGATCTCTCGAACGAAGTGGTGCACATCGATTTGAACAAACCGATGTCTGAAATCCTCGCCACGCTGAGCCAGTGCGAGGTGACCACTCGACTCACGCTCACCGGTCCCCTCGTCGTCGCTCGCGACATAGCGCACGCCAAGTTGAAGGAACGTCTCGACCGCGGCGAAGACTTACCGCAATACATGAAGGACCACGCGGTGTACTACGCCGGTCCCGCCAAGACCCCCGAGGGTATGGCGAGCGGTTCCTTCGGCCCCACCACCGCCGGTCGAATGGACTCCTACGTCGATCAATTTCAAGCCGCCGGCGGGTCCATGGTCATGCTCGCCAAGGGTAATCGCTCCAGCGCCGTCACTCGCGCGTGCAAGACCCACGGCGGTTTTTACCTCGGTTCCATCGGCGGTCCCGCCGCCATTCTCGCGCAAAACAACATTAAAAAAGTCGACGTCCTCGAGTTCCCAGAGCTCGGCATGGAGGCCGTCTGGAAGATTCACGTCGAGAATTTTCCCGCATTCGTCGTCGTCGACGACAAGGGTCACAACTTCTTTTTGAAATGGACGGGATGAGCCTCTTCGCGCGCCCACCGAATCCCGGCGCCTGCCTCGCCTCGCTCGCCTCGACGAGATCTCATCCTCATCCGCCCGTCCCCACACGACGACGCGCGCCTCGCCATGACGCACCCCTCGCCGTCGGCGTTACAACACGTCGACGTCAACGTCACCGCACCCGACGTCGACCGCGACGACGCCGAGACGACGACGTCCACGAAGCGCGACCGGATTCAAACCGCGGTCGCGACAGGTGCCGACGACGCGACGGATGCGGACAAACGCGCGCGCGACGACGGCGACGACGAGACCGAGACCGAGACCGCCGACGCCGCCCCCGCGTGCGCCGCCAAGAGACCGAAACCCGCGAGCACCAAGGAACGCGCGCCGAGAGAGATGAATGTCGACGCCCTCCCCGAGGCGCTCAGGGATTGGAAACGAGACGCCGAGCTCGGGTTGTCGAATCTGTGGGGTCGACAGCGCATGCGGTTGTTGGATTGGTTCGAGACCAAGGCGGTGATCAATACGTGCATCGTGTCGTGCCCGGCGGCGGCGTTGCGAGAGAAGATGCGGGCGTTGCGAGATAATGGGGTGTACGGAAGCTCTATGACGCCGTATTTACATCTGTTGCGAGACGTCTTCGACGAGACGGACGCGTACGCGGATGATTTGGATGAAGAGTTGGATTTTAATGACTTTTTTGACGAGGAGAGCGAGAGTGAGGAGGAGAGTGAGAGCGAGGAGGAGAGCGAGAGCGAGGAGGAGAGCGAGGAGGAGAGTGAGGAGGAGGACGTTCCCGTCGTGGCGCGGTCGAGAGGCGAGGCGACTGAACCGCAGGCGGCGGCGGAACCGCAGCAAAAGGTTGGCGCGTCTCGATCGGCGCCGAGCGTCGAAGAGATGAGCGAGATCAAGGCTAAATTTAGTCGATTCGGTCAGTTCCTCGGACAGTATTTCACCGAGAAGCGTCTCGAGGTTGAAAAGATTGAAGCCATCGTCGACGCCGCCGCCGCGGAGGGCTTCAACGATCCGCAAGAGGTGAACAAATTCTTAGAAATCATGCAGCGACAGAACAAGATCATGTACGACCAAAACGAATGGACGGTCTACATCATTTAGGCGCGTCTCGGGGCTTCGTGCCGTAGCTGTGCCATGTAATACGAGCGATTATACACGACACTTTTATTGTATCGCCTTGTATTCACCGTCGAGGCGCGTCGGTGGAACCGATTCGCGCGCACACCGGAGGAGGCGCGTTCGAGCGCATTCGAGGCTCGGCGCGAGGAGCGCGAATGCGTGTGTGTTCCGGAACGGAGATATCGTCAACACACGTGCTGACTCGGACGTGTGCATACTATATTTTCGCAATGGGTCAGGACTCGTCGCGAGTCCCTCAACACCCACCGCGAGTCCCTCGACGCCGCCGCGCGAGAATCCTCCCCACGCGAGGATTCTCTCTCCCCGAACGACGTTTCGCGACGCGACGCGACGAACGAACGAATCACCGATCGCATCATCATGTACGACACCGTCCCCGAAGAAACGCCGTTGACGCGACGACGCGCGTCCGGACCGTCGTGGACGACGATCGCCGTCGGACTCGCGGGGGTGGTTGGCGTCGCGCTCGTGGCGACGAGCGGCACCGCGATCGCGCCCACGCTCGGTGCCGGATTTCCGGTTCCTCGGTGTCCGAAGGCGGATTGGGTGGACGATTCCAAGTGCGCGCCGAACGCGGCGCTCGGCGCGATCGAGATCGAACATCGAGGCCGCGCGCTTCTCGGCTCCAAAAAGAAATTCCGAAGGTGCGCGAAACTACCCGCGCGTCCAAAGTCGGCGGACTCGAAGAGCTGTCACGGCCACGGAATTTGCCACGAGGCGACGTCCGCGAGCGGTAATAAACCCTTCTGCGACTGCGACGCCGGGTACGGGGGCAAGCACTGCGAGACGAAAATTCTCAGCACGCTCGACTTGAGCGTCAAACTCGCCAGCGTCGAGGAAGAATTGGAAAAGTTAAACGCCCAAATCGCTGACGCGACCTCCGAGGAAGAAAACCAGTGAGTCCACCTCGACCACGATCGTCATCGATAGACGACGACGACCCGCGCGCGAGCGCGAGCGCACGACACGACACGAATAAACGTAAACATCACCCCGCCTGCACCCTTGTTGTTGTACATGCCAATTTTCGAGATATTTACCTATTTTCCCACCGTTCACGACTCGTCCGCGAGTCCCTCCACACCAATGCACCCCTGTCTCACGGCACCCGCGCGCGTCGGCGAAAAGTCGGCACCCTCGACCGTCCGCCACTTCTCGACGCCTCGCTCGACGACCGCGACGTCGCGTCGCGGTCGATCTCCCGTCGACGCGAGAGGGAGAATTTTTTCGCGCCGCGTCCTCGCGCGTCTCGCGACCGAGATCGTCGAGCGTCGAGCGTCGAGCGTCGAGCTCTCTCGCGGTCGCGATCGATGCCCGCGGTGGATGACGACACGAGCGACGCCGAGCGCGACGACGTCGACGCGCGCGCGCGCGACGAGGGCGTCGATGATCGTGCGGGCGCCGCGTGTCTGATGACGATGTCTCGGTCGACGCTCACGGAGACGGAGCGCGCGCGATTGGTGATGAGGAGACGGATCGAGGCGGAGACGGCGCGGGCGCGCGAGGCGTGGGACGCGACGACGCGCGCGGCGAGGCGCGCGAGGGAGGCGGTGGAGGCGCGAGCGCGAGCGCGAGAGCGCGCGGAGGAGAAGGCGCGCGTCGTCGAGGCGGAAGAGCGCGCGCGCGAGAGCGCGGCGAGAGAGGCGGAGGAGAGAGCGCGCGAGAGCGCGGCGCGCTCCGAGGAGAAAGAGGTGGAGACGAACGCGGGCTGGATCGCGATGTGGCACCACGCGCTCGGGTGTGAAACGAACGCGTGCGTCGTTTTGCATTGCGCGCGAGCAAAGGCGGACGCGACGCACATCAGGGCGTGCGAGGACGAGCGGTGCGCGAGGTACGGAGCGGCGGGGAAGTGTCAAAAGTTGCGCGACGCGTGGGAGAGCCATCTGACACACAGATTCGACGAGTGTCTGACGTGTGCGAAGGTGTGCAAGCTCGTGCGAGAGAATAGGGCTATGTTCACGATTTCTCCGGAGAGACGTCGCGCGGCGGCGGCGGCGCCGACGACGACGGCGCCGACGGCGCGCGAGGGAGAGCATGAAAACGCCGCGCCGGCGCCGACGACGGCGCCGACGGGGAGCGAGACGACGGCGCCGGTGGACGAGACGGTGGATGTCGACGCGAACAGATCGGTGATTGCGCGTGCGAACGTGGACGACGAGAACGAGAACGACGACGACGAGGAGGCGATGAGCGATATAACGCGAGGACCGACGCACGAATCGTTGGAAGAAGAAGAGGAAGAGATTCAGTGCACGCAGACGCAAGAGCACGACGACGCATATCTTGAGGAGATTCAGTGCACGCAGACGCACACCGAATCGCACGAACTCGTGCAGTCCTCCGCACAGGATTTGATCATCATAGACGGCTCCGACGACGAACGCGACGAAGACGCGGAGAGAGAGAACGCCGGCGACGACGACGACGACGGTTCCGCGAGGAAAAAACCGAAACTCTCGCATTCAAACTACACAATGGCTCAAGTCACGTCAATGGTCTGTTCGTACGCCGCAGATGAAGGCAAAGACCTGGAAGAAATATTTTCTCACATCCGACAGTGCGCCGCGGAACGCGACCGCAATCGAGTTCAACGCGACCGCCGCCGTCTCGAGATGCGCGCGTCTCGCCTTGGATGACACATTTAAATTATCTATATTTGTAATCACTCTTGTACACGCACACGCGCGACCGTCTCTGTGGACCGCGCGATTCCACGCTCTGCGCGACACCGGTTTTGAGTTTAAAAATTTCCTCGAGCTGTCGCGATCTTCACGCACTTCTCCGCACACGCCGACGCGCCGAGCGACGCGCGCGCCGGAGACAATGTCAGGCGATCAGCGCGCCGAGCTCGCGAGACTCCGCGACGCAGTGGCGCTCAGGATCGGCGATGCGGCAGCCGTGCGTCGCGTCATCGACGACGATTGGCGCGTCGTGCTTCACGCGCGCAAGAGCGGCCCGAAAGCCGGAGAGACGTATCGCGAGTGGTACACGGGGACCGGGGAGAAGATGCGGAGCCTGCGCGAGGTGTGCGAGGTCGTCGAGCGGGCGATGGCGACGCGGAGAGGTGGGAAGACGACGACGAGTAGGAGCGCCAAGACGAAGAGCAAAGGGAAAGCCAAGGGCGCCGCCTCGACGACGGATGGGCGAAAGAGAAAGGCGATCGAGACGACGACGAAAGCGAGCGATGAGGCGCGCGAGTTGGAAAAATTTTGCGCGGACGTCGCGCGGGCGATCGGGCGGGACATACGAGACGATGGGTGGGAGGTGGAGGTGGTGACGCGAAAGGGCGGCAAGTTGCAAGGACAGACGTATAAGGAGTTCATCGCGCCGTGCGGGAATAAACTGCGATCGATGAAGGAGGTGATGACGTATTTGGCATCCTTTGCGGCGCCGGTGGGGAAAAAGGCGCGCCCGAACGAGCGAGGGGCGCGAGAGACAGACGCGCCGAGTCAAGATGAACTCGCGGCGTTGGAGAGAAAAAACGCGGCGGCTCATGCGGCGTTGATCACCAGAGCCGTGCCAGCGGTGCCGGAGCGCACGCAGACTGTGAACGTCACGGGATTAGAGTTAGACGACGATATGGACGAAGATCGGTTGGTGGTTGAATTTACAAACGTCACCGGGTTTGAACCGGTGTACGATTCGGTCGAGGAGCTTCGCGGGATGGTGAACAAGGAGCGAGCTCGAGCGGCGGTGAAAACGATCGACACGTCTCCCACGTTCAAGTTCAATCCAACGACGCGTAATACGCCGCGATTTTCGCTCGTTGAGCTCCCGAACGGTGCGGGTCTTACCAGGGAGGAGGAAGAGAGTAAACGCGCCGATCAACAGGCGTTGATTCAAAAAATGAAGGCGGCGGCGAGTGGGTATAACGATGCCCTCGCGCTTGGCGACGTTTCTAACGCGGATTGGCGAGGAGGTGGACGTGTGCCTAAATTTCTAGGCAATACGTCAGTCCCGGACATCGTCCGTGGAGGCACGCGCGCGGGTGCGGCTCCAAAGATTGCCGGCACCGAGGCTGAAATCAAACTATTGCCGAGCGCCGCGACGCAACTAGTTGAATCGGAAGACAAGCCGCCGATCGATCCTTCGGATACCAAAGAGGTCACCACGTTGAAGGCGGCCATGCACACTGGTGCGGTCCCAGAGGAGACGCGTTGCCGGGACGATGAACGCGCCAAGGTGATCGACCTGATTCAAGGCTGTCTGCGGGATCATAAACCGGGGAGCTTGTATCTCGCTGGTTTGCCTGGTACCGGGAAAACCTTGACGTTGAAGGATGTACAGCGCACGACTGAGAAGTGGGGAATCGCTGGGAAGACGAGGCCTCGAGTTGTTTTCATAAATTGTATGTCCCTGCGAGATCCCAAGTCGATCTTTGGCGTGATTTTAGAGGAGCTCGGCGAAAAAGTCACCGCTTTCGATCGTAAGCCGACGAATGAAGCAATCGAATTCAGCGATGTACCGGAAGTCATCGCGCTTCGTCGAGCCGTGACGGAGCTCAACGGTGGGATGTGTATCATTTTACTCGATGAGATGGATCAACTCGTGACAAGGGCTCAAGACGTATTGTACGAATTATTCGCGCTTCCTGCGCTCAAGGAATCACGATGCGTTCTCGCGGGTGTATCCAACGCCATCAACCTCACGGATCGAGTGTTGCCCAGACTTCGCGCGCGCGGGTGCGAACCTGCGCTCGTGACGTTTTCAGCGTACGATGGTAAACAACTCAAGGTGCTTCTCAAACAGCGTCTCGCGAAACTGCCGTTTCGGGCGTTTGAGGACAGCGCGCTCGAACTTTGCTCGAGAAAGGTCGGCGCGGCGACGGGTGACATGCGAAAGGCGCTCAACGTGTGCGCGACCGCCATCGACATGTACGTTCGAGAAGCGACGCAACCGCCAGAAGATGGCAGCGAGCTGGGACCGGTGGAGAAGGGCGTCGTCAAAATCTCTCACATGGCGCGCGCGCTATCGAAAACATACACATCGCCGATGGTTGATTCCATCCGCGCGCTCCCACAGATGCAACAGATGGTTTTGTGCTCTGCCGTAAAACTTTTGAGCAACTCACCGACGATGGAGACAACCATCGGTGCGCTGCACGATCGATACGTCCTCGTGTGCAAATCGGCGGGCGTGAAGGAACTACCGGCTGGTGAATTTTACAACATGTGCTCGGCGCTCGCCGATCACTGTTTACTCAAGGTGGCGAACGCAAACAACGACCGTCTGCGCAAAGTACGGTTATTAGCGACGAAAGATGACGTCGTCTTCTCCCTGCAGGGCGTCAATTTCTTCAGAAATTTACTACAGTAGGCGTGTGATGTACATCGAGACGAGACTTCAATGCAGACCCCTCACTTTTCGACGCACGACGTCCAAAGTTTCTGACTCGAAAATAAGGATTCAATGTCTCACGTTCGATCAATCCTGCGACCCGTGGCGCGACTCGGCGCGGTGAAACGCGCGCGATTCGGCGTGAAAACCAGTCGTTCCATCATTCGCGCCGAGAGCACCAGCGAGCAGCCTCCCTCGGGAGCCTTTGTTCGCGGTCAAGCGCAGTTTTCAAAGTTTTACCCGCAAGAGGCGCGTGATTTCACGTATTCTCGTCACATCATGCTCGCCATCGACGGCACGCACGCTTCGGAGGACGCAGCGCGCTGGTGCATGCAGAACATTACGCGGTCCGGAGACTTGCTTCATTTGATCCACGTGGCGACGCCCGAGACGCTCAATCTGTTTAGCATCTCCGGTCCTCCCGGCACGGAGCTCGCGATGGACGTTGATTGGGAACGACGCGATCAATTTTGGGGGAGCGTCGTGCGCAGAACGGAAAGGTTGCTCGACTGCACGATGACAAATATCGTTGCAGAAGACGCGAGCGGATTGGATGAGAAATTCGTCCGACCTCCCATCGAGCTCGACGCCATTCTCGATCAAACGTGGGCGCCCGTGGGAGAATTGTTACTCGAAAAAGCGAACGAGTGCGGGGCTGAGATGATCGTCGTCATCAAGCACCACAAAAATTGGATCGAGCGAACGCTCACGGGATCGGTGAGCGATTTCGTCATCGATCAAGCAAAACAAGCTGTGGTGGTCTACCACGCCGAGATGCCGACGTCCGAAGACGTGATTTCTGATGAAGAGAGTAAACAAATGGACGTAGAATCGCGTGAACAACCTCGATGACCGCGTGACGAGGGTAAATCAACAAGATTGAAGACGACGATACGATAAGAGAGACGACGACGATGCGTTCTTTACTCGGTTTACACTCCGTTTACATGGCGATCGTGCTCAGTGCGCGAGAATTTCGCGAACGTACTTGTAAGAATTACTCCAAACCGCTTTACAGAGATCGATCGGAAGGCTTTCTTCTTTATTTTTGATATTCTTATCGGCGCCGCTCTGAAGGAGAAGATTGACGATTTCCACGTGACCGCGCATCGCCGCCCAGTGTAACGCCGTGTTATCGCCACCATCGAGCGCGTTCACGTCCGCGCCCTGTTCGATGAGAAATTTAACCGTGTGATAATGTCCATTGTGCGCGGCTCGATTCAACGCCGTGTCCTTCATCAACCCGCTCTGTTGAATATCCGCGCCCTCGCTCAGCAACAGCTCCGCCACCTTGGTGTGCCCGTTACCGGCCGCGAGAACCAACGGCGGATCACCGCAGTGATCGCACTCGTTGATCGGCGCGCCCTCGTGAATGTGTTCCTTCACCCAATCGTAGTATCCATCGACGCAATCGCGCCAAATGTTTGATTTCTCAGGAATGAATCGTCCCGTCTGCGGTTCGAGCGATCGCGCATTCGTCAGTCGAGGCGTCGTCGAAGCGTCGCGCGTCGCGTCGCGCGCACCACGAGATCGAAGGGCATTTTCGCCGTCTATTCTATCGTCGCGCCGCGTTCGAGCGGAACCACCCGGCGTCGTCGAGTGTCGCGCGCGTCTCGAACATGGCGAGCGAGCGTTTTTCATTTGTAAAACGCTCCTCGGCGTCTCGAAACGATGTAAATGAATGTTTGCAATGTCAGTGTGTTTGGTTGAATATTGGTTGAATATGGCAATGTGAGTGCATGCGCTGGGCGCGACTATCGATGAGACGAGAGAGGATCGATGCGCGAGCGCTCTATTTCGTCGGATCGATGAGTTTCTTGGGCGGACGCGACGCCTTTTCCACCACGCCGCTCGTGCCGAAGCGTTTGCGCAAGACGGCGAGGACGTCCTTCATCTCGACGCCCTGTTTATTGAGCATCACCATGGAGTGGTAGAGCACGTCCGCCATCTCGTTCGTCGCCGCTTCTTTGCCCTCGTTCTCTTCCCACGTTTGACAGAGCTCGCCAGCCTCCTCGCGAATTTTCTTACACAAGAGTTCCGGATTGTCCAACAACCGACGCGTCCACGAGGGCTTGGCGTCGTCGTCCACCTTCTCCACGCGTCTCGCCTCGATCGTCGCCTCCAACTCGTACAACGTCGTCAACGCCTCCTCGGCCGCGTGTCTTCCACCGCCCTCGCACGCCGCCGCGCCCTCCGGACCGTCCACGCGTTTATAATAACACGTGTGCGCCCCCGTGTGACACGTCGGCCCCGTCGGGACGCCCAAATAAATCAAACTATCCCTATCGCAGTCCACGTGCACGCTCTCCACGCCGATGAAATTCCCACTCGTCTCTCCCTTGCACCACAATTGCGATCGACTCCTGCTCCAAAACGTCGCCTTGTGGTTCCGAAGCGTGTACTCCACCGCCTCTCGGTTCGCGAACCCCTGCATGAGAATGGCCCCCGTGTCCACGTCCTGCGCGATCGCCGCCACCAATCCCTTATCGTCGTACTTTAATCCATCGAGGAAACTCTCCATGGCGTCGTCGCTCGCGTCCGCGGCGAGCGTGAACGCGCGCGCGCTCGCCTCGACGCGCGCGCGACGGAAGCCTCCCGATCGCATCTTCGTCGCGCCTCTCGCGCCGTGAAACGCGGGCGCGACGCGCGCGGGCGACGCGCGGGCGCGCAACATAATGGACACGTCTACACGTCTGCACGCGGAGACGGAAGACTCGCGCGAGACGCCGTGACGCGTCGCGGTGTCCCGCCGCCGCTATCTAAAAGCGTCCCCACATCGGTCGTCGTCACACGCGGGCGCGCGGCGTCCGCACCACCGCTCGCGCGCGTTTCATGGCGCTCCGACGCGCGGTGACGGCGTTCGCGTCGCCTCGCGCGCGCGCGGCGTCGCTCGCGTCGACGAGAGGACGAGACGCGAGGCGCGGGGGGCGCGTCGACCGACGATGGGCCGCCTCTGGGACGACAACGACGACGACGGACGACGACGACGCGAGACGGATGCGTCGCGCGATCGAGCTCGCGCGCGTCGCGGGGGACGCGGGTGAGGTGCCCATCGGCGCCGTGCTCGTGGACGAGGAGACGGGAGAGGTGGTGGCGGAGGCGGCGAACGCGTGCGAGGGCGACGGCGACCCGACGGCGCACGCCGAGATGCGCGTGATACGACTCGGGGCGGAGAAGTTGGGTGGGTGGAGACATTTGAAGCGAACGCGAATGTACGTGACGCTGGAGCCGTGCGCGATGTGCGCGGGAGCGATATTACAGAGTCGAGTGGGCGGGGTGACGTACGGGGCGAAGAATACGCTCTTGGGCGCCGACGGGAGTTGGGTGTCGATGATGCGACGAGAGTTCGTGGGTGAAGATGGAGGACCGGTGCGTCCGCACGCGTTCACGCCCGAGTTGGACGTGCGAGGAGGGGTGCTGGCGGAGGAGACGGGGACGCTCATGAAGGAATTTTTCAAGAGACGAAGGACGCTTGGTTCATGGTCGCCGAAGAGTGAGGACGAGAACGGCGACGTGGAGAGCGCGTAGCGTGACGGCGCGTTGAGTGTTGTTGTATTTTTAGAGTTGCTTTCATTATCCAATAAATGTCTATCTGTACTAAGTTTCAAAAGGGTGCTCATCTCGCGCCGGGATAGTCGTCGTCGTCGTCGTCGTCGT
>Ga0181576_10000073_pt1 | contig 62436 bp, 36 predicted proteins | sample 101ome_22_FD_132464 | JGI IMG/M metagenome (GOLD analysis project Ga0181576, IMG submission 132464) | Coastal salt marsh microbial communities from the Groves Creek Marsh, Skidaway Island, Georgia - 101412BT metaG (megahit assembly) | ecosystem: Environmental > Aquatic > Marine > Intertidal... | reverse complement strand
CGTCGCGACGGATGCGAACGCGACGACGCGTCGACGGCGCGCGATCGAGTGTCGCGCGCGGGCGGCCGATGGGCGGTCGATGGCGCCGGTCACGGGGCGGTCGTGCCTCCCATAGAATGACGGTTCGTTTCCCCATCAGTGTCTGAGAATTCGAGACGTCACTTCATCGCACGCCGAGAGACACGACGACGACGACGACGACGACGACGACGACGACGACCATTTAATTAATGTTTGTGTGCATATTCACAAAACGAATTCTAATAGATATAAATTCGAAAAATGTAATACGACGCGAGCGCGCCGCGATGAGTGAACGTACGTAGAGACACTCATCTCGTCTCACCAAGGAGTCACTAAACCTGACCCCAAGTCTTGCGAGACGTCTGTAAATGAACCATAAACTCGTCGCGCGCACCGGCGCGGCGAACCATGAGAAACACCAGCAGGCGTGAAAATTACGCCGAATCGACCCCTTCAATTTTATCTTCCACCTCCATGTAGAGTTGGCGCAAACGATCAATATTCTCTTCGCTCGTCTCCCAGTAACCGCGTCCGTTCGCTTCCAAGAAGTTCGCAACCATCTTTCTGAACGAGTTCGGGTTGGATTCCATCAAGCGCTTTTGCATCTCCGGATCAGCCATGAAAGTGGCGTTGGCGTCTTCGTACACCCAGTTGTCGACTTGACCAGAGGTGGCGGACCAGCCGAGAGTGTTGTTGAGACGCTTTTGGATCTCGCGCGTGCCTTCGTAGCCAGACGCCATCATGCCCTCATACCACTTCGGGTTCAAGAGCTTGGTGCGCGAGTCGAGACGCATGGTCTCAGACAAGGAGCGCACTTGGGCGTTGGCGGTGGTGGTGTCGGCGATGTAAGAGGACGGCATCTTACCATCCTTGCGCACGCCTTGGACGAGCTTGGTCGGATCGCTGTCAAAGTAGTGGCTCACATCCGTCAAGGAAATCTCGGAAGAGTCCAAGTTTTGGAAGGTGACGTCAACCTTGCTGAGAGCAGATTCAAACAATTCCTTCTTCGTCTCCATGCCCGCACCCGGCGCATCAGAGTTGAACGCGAACGACTTGCGGTTCAAGTACATGTCTTGCAACTGAGATTCGTCGTTCCAGGAAGAGTTTTCAACCGCGAGGTTGACGTTGGACGAGTACGAGCCCGACGCGTTGGAGAAGATTCTCGTGGCGGCTTCGCGGATGGACAAGCCAAGCTCTTCGGCTTGCTCTCTGGCGTGCTTGCGGACAAAGTTCATCTCATCCGGTTCGTCTTGCTCAGCAGCGAGCTTGACGGCACGATCCAACAAGTTCATCTGGTTGACGAACAAGTCGCGGAAGACGCCGGAGCAGTTGACGACGACGTCAATTCTCGGGCGACCGAGTTCTTCTAAACTGATAAGCTCGAGCTTGTTCACCCGACCGAGCGCATCGGGGGCGGGTCGCACACCCACCATCAACATGACTTGAGCCAAGGATTCACCGTACGTCTTGATGTTATCCGTACCCCAAAGCACGAGAGCGATGGACTCCGGGTACTTGCCGTTGTTTTCCTTTTTCTCGCGCTCAATCAAACGATCGACGACAACCTTGGCGGAGGCAACCGCGGCACCGGTCGGGATCGCTTGCGGATCGAGGGCGTGGATGTTCTTACCGGTCGGCAACACCTTCGGGTTACGGATCGGATCACCACCCGGACCCGGGAGCACGTATTGACCTTCGAGCGCTTCGGTGAGCGCGCCGAGCTCGTTGTCCTTGACAACTTGCTCGAGGCAGAAGCGCAAGTAATCGAACAAGGTGCGCATCTTCTCGACATCAGCAGATTCGAACTTGGTGCCCTTCAATGCATCACCCCACGGAAGCGCGATGGAAGCGCTGCCAAAGAGCTTACCGACGCTCGCGAGAGCACCGGCGGCGACGCGACCCGTCGGATCGGCGGCGGCGCCGACAAAGTTGCCGACGCACGCGCGAGTAGCCTCGGTGATGTCTTGCAAGAGTTGAACATCTTCGAGGACGCCTTCGTCGTTGGATCTGTAAATGGTCTCGATGTCACGGCCGATGGACATGGCCAAGATACCCGGGAGCGCGGTGATGCCCTCGTCTTCGCGGTCGATGGACGCGATGTTCACGAGGGTGGCGACGGCTTCCTCCGCGGACGGCGGGCAGCCAACGACGTGCAAACCGCACGGCAACAAGCGGGATTCAATCTCCATGAGCTTTTGGTAAACCTTACCGACGATCATGTCTCGCGTGTCGGCGTCAAAGTCGGCGGCGTCCGCCTCCGGATCGGTCGGAATCTCCTTGACATCCTTGTCCAAGTTGCACGTGATGGCGGTGGAGATGATGGTGTTGACGATGGACGGACCGCGACCGGAATCCTTCAAGGTTTGGTAAGAAGAGATCAATTCCTTCAACTCCTTCAAGCCCTTGTACAAACCGGCGTTTTCAGCCGGCGGCGTCAAGTAGGAGATGGTGTTGGCGTAAGAACGACGCTTGGCAATCGTCGCCTCGGACGGGTTGTTCGCCGCGTAGTAGTAAATGTTCGGAATGTTACCGATCAACAAATCCGGGTAGCACACACCAGACATACCGACTTGCTTACCCGGCATGAACTCGAGGGAACCGTGCGTACCGAAGTGAAGGACGGCATCGGCTTGGAAGATGTGCTCGAGGAAGGTGTAGTAGGCGGCGAAACCGTGGTGCGGGGACGCCGACTTGGAGAAGAGCAATCGCATGGGATCACCTTCGTAGCCGAACGTCGGCTGAACACCGATGAAGACGTTGCCGAATTGCTTGCCGTAGACGAGCAAGTTTTGGCCATCAGTGTTCAAGTTGCCCGGCGGCGGGCCCCAGTTCTCGTGCAAGGATTCAGAGTATTCGCAAAGCTTTTGGTACTCGTTCACCGGCATGCGGTAGGCGACGTTCATGTCCGGGGACGCGTATTGCGCCTCCTTGTCGTTCAAGACAGAGTTGATGAGCTCTTCTTCGCTGGACGGGAGAACACCGACGTTGTAGCCTTCGCGGCGCAAACCTTGGAGCACGCGGTAGATGGAGCCGAAGACGTTCAAGTACGCGGCGGTACCGACGTTGCCCTTATCCGGCGGGAAAGAGAACACGGTGATCGCGAGCTTCTTGTTCGCCGCGGTCTTCTTGCGAAGAGCGGCCCACTTGATGGCGCGGTTGGCGATTTGAGCCGCGCGATCTTGGAGAGAGTGCGACTTGCCAGACTTGGAGTCGCGACCGGAGAAGATCATCGGCTCGAGACCGCCGTCGAGCTCCGGAAGAGCGACTTGGAGCGCAACTTGCACCGGGTGCAAGCCGAGAGTAGAGTCCTTCCACTCTTCAGTGGTTTGGAAAGAGAGCGGCACGGTGACCATGTACGGCACGTTGAGCTTCTTCAAAGACTCAATCGCCTTCGGGTGATCTTGACGCGCCGGACCGCCGACGAGGGCGAAACCAGTCAAAGACAAGACAGTGTCGACGTACGCACCCTTGGTGATCGGGTCGAAGAAGAACTTTTCGATCGGGCCGGAGAAGTCGAGGCCACCGGCAAAGATCGGAACAACCTTGGCGCCCTTGGCTTCGAGTTCACTCACCATACCGTCGTAGTGGCCAGAGTCGCCCGTGACCAAGTGCGAGCGCTGGAGCACGAGACCGATAACCGGAGCATCAGCCTTGAACTTGATGTCCTTACGCGTGTCGTACCAGTTGAGGTATTCCTTCAAGTCCTCGTAGTACGTCGGCGCGGTCGGGTGCCAGATGCCAACATCCGGGAACACCTCCGGTTCCGCCACGGTGAGCTCGACGCCCTTGAGCTCCGGGACGTACGCCTTGGCGATCATCAACAAGAAGTTTTCCAAGTTGTCCGTGGAACCACCGAGCCAGTACTGCAAAGAGTTCATGAAGTTGCGCGCATCCGCAGCCTTGTCGGACGGCAAGTACTTCAACACCTTGGGCAAGGTTCTGACGAGCTTCAACATGCCCTCCTCGAAACCGCCGGATTCCTTCTTCTTGCGCATGAAGGAGGCGATGGCGGACTTGGATTGACCGAGCTGCGCCATGGAGAAGGTGCCGAGCTTGTTCAAGCGCATGACTTGCGGCATGGACGGGAAGATGATGCACGCATCCAACTTCTCGCGCATCGGCTGCACGATGTCGACAATCTTTTCAGCGAGCTCTTCGATGAAGATGAGCGAACCAATGAAGATGTTCGACGTCTCGACGTCCTTCTTGAGCGCCTCCAAGTTGTCCTTGTTGCGCAACTCCTCGAGCAGGTAACCGCACACTTCGACGCACACCTTTTCATTGGTATCGTTAATCTGTTTCACCGCCGCGGAGAGCGCGGATTGGTACTGAGACTCCAAAACGACGTACGTCACCTTGACCACCGCGCGTCCCTTCGCCTCGGGCACGATGCGGCGCACCTCCGGGTCCACCGTCGTGAACAAGCCTCGCGAACCGGACGACATGTCCTCAATCTTATCCTCCTCGCTCTCACCCTTCTTCTTAAGCGGTCCCTTCGGTCCCGTGGCGACGGCGCGCGTCACCGGCGCCGATCGACGCGCACATCGAGTCGCCTTGGCCGCGTTCGCCTGCGCGGATAACGTACGTACAACCAGTCAGTCGCCCGCCTCCGCGTCCCGCGCGCGCGCGCGATCGTCCCACCCCCGACCGACCATCCGACCGACCGACGCGCGTCCACCACCCGCGATCGATCGATCCACCCACGCGCGCGCATCCGTACGCGTCCACATCTCCACGCATCTCGCGCCACCACCCGTCTCGTCCCCCTCTCTCCCCGCGCGCGCGAAAGGGTTGCAGATAAGTCCCCGATCGTCCCCATCGCTCGAACCTCGTCGCGCGTACGATGGCGTCGTCGTCTTCGTCTCGCGTCCCCGACGACGACGATCGATCGTTCATTCGCGCGTTCGTTCGCTCGTTCGCGATCGCATCGCATCACCGCGCACGCACCGTCACGCGCTTCGACGCGTTCGCGATCGTCGCCCGTGCGCTGAGGCTGGCGCGCATGATGCCGTCGACCGTGATGAGGCCCGGGCGGTGTCTGTCTCGACCGCGACGCGCTTTTCGGTCGTCAAGTCACGCGATCGACGACGACGACGACTTTCGTGCGTGTGTCGTGTGCGCGCGCGCGAACTCGTGAGAGGTCTCGTGCGCGGGCGCGTGTGCCGTTCGCGCGTTCGTCGTCGTCGATCGATCGATCGCGCGCGCGCGCGGGAGATGACGTCGGCGCGGTCGGTCGGGATCGGACGCGTGGCGTGATCCGTGATCGGCGACGCGGTACGTGGACGTCTTTTTGTATGGAGCGCGCGCGCGCTAAAATTCACACTGTATGACGTATGTGGTGGTTCGTGACTCGTCAGTCATGTATGGACGCTCTGATCCCGCACTACTTAGAGAGATCTCTCCGACACATACTACACGCGTCACAGGCGCGTGACACGGGGTTTTCGTGGGCGTTCGTTCGTTCGTGAGTACCGGTCACGACTCGTCGCGGGGGGGACTGGAGGGCGTGACGTGCACGTGTGTGTACTCGATGATGGGCTTTCATGGATAGTGAATACGTCCCGTGGACTCGTACGCGAGCGCGAAAAAGTCAGGTCCCCGTGCGATGTCTGTCGAAGCGTACGCGAAGGATGGATGACGACGCGATGGCGGGACGTCAGAGCGTGAAGTCGCGTGCGTCGTCGTCAGTGTCCGTCCGAGACCGCGTCGCGCGCGCCGAGTCGTTCGTCGGTCGGTCGGTCGGTCGGTCGTCCACCGCCCGTTCCGTCGTCGTCCACCTCGTCGTCGTCGCGTCCATCGACCATCATGGGTGTCTTGTCGTTGATCCTCGCCCATCCTGGGGACGTCGTGCCGCTGATTCGAGTGAAGATGATGGCGGATAAGGCGAAAAAGTTACCGAAAGAACCCAACCTCGCGTACTGTTACGACGTGTTGAACAAGGTGTCGAGATCGTTCGCGATCGTCATTCAGCAGTTGGACCCAGAGCTCAGAGACGCGGTGTGCGTGTTTTATCTCGTCTTGCGCGCGTTGGACACGGTGGAGGACGACATGTCGATTCCGATCAAGGAGAAATTGCCGCACTTGTACGCGTTTCACGAGTACATTCACGACAGGTCGTACCAGGCGGATTGCGGGGAGAAGCACTACAAAGATTTGATGAAGAACTTTCCGCGCGTCACCGACGTCTTTTTGGGGTTGAAGAAGGAGTATCGACTCGTGATCACGGACATCACGCAGCGCATGGGGAACGGTATGGCCAAGTTTATCGAGAAGGAGGTGATGGACATGGCGGATTTCGATGAGTACTGCCACTACGTCGCCGGTTTGGTCGGCATCGGCTTGTCCAATCTGTGGGGCGTGTCCAAGATGGAGAGCAAGGATTTCATCGGCGAAGAGAAGCTATCCAACTCGATGGGCTTGTTTTTGCAAAAGACGAACATCATTCGCGATTACCTGGAGGACATACAAGAGCTCCCGGCGCCGCGCATGTTTTGGCCGAGAAGCGTGTGGAGCAAGTACGCGAAGGAGTTGGACGATTTGCAACACGAAGAGCACCGCGAGAAGGCTGTGCAGTGCATGAACGAGTTGATCACGAACGCTTTGACGCATTCATTAGATTGTTTAAAGTACATGAGTCGCATCAAGGAGCGCTCCATCTTCAGATTCTGCGCTATTCCGCAGGTGATGGCCATCGCAACGTTGTCCGAGTGCTACGGCAATGAAAACGTCTTCAAGGGCGTGGTGAAGATTCGTCGGGGTTTGAGCGCGCGAATCATGCTCAAGTGTAACAACATGTACGAACTCGCCACCGGGTTCAAGCACTTCGCGAACGAGCTCGTGCACAAGGTTCAACCGAAGATTGATCCCAACGGCGAGGAAACCATGGAACGCGTCGAGGCGCTCGAGGCGGCGTGCGACGAAATCATCGCCAAGGAGAAGGAGCGCATGCGTCTCGAACACGAAGACGAGCCCACGTCGATGCTCACTCGGATCATCTTATGGTTCATGTGCTTGGGCTACTTTTTGTACGCGTGGAACCTCCAGAGCGTTCGAGAGTCTCTCGGCGTCAACCCGCACGCCGGCGACACGCGCGTCGACGCGTTTCAACGCGCGCTCGCGACGCTGTGCATGATGTCCACTAGTCTCCTCGTCGTCATCGGAAACAAGAAATAGACGACGATCGCGACGTCGTAGAGGAGAAGAGGGAAGGAAAAGGAAGAATTGCCGCATTAAATATCAACTATAATAGAGCCGAACGTCGCGCGTCGTCTAATAGCCGTCCATCTTATCCTGCGCTTCGCTCGCCTCGTTCGCGCCGTCGATGCCCTTCTTCCAGAACCATCCCGCCAACGGGAATCCCGTGAACACGAACCACCCCAAAATCGGCGCGTACAGACCGGAATCGCTCTGCACGACGCCAAAGATTGGATTCTTGTACGCGTACTCAAACACCGACCCCGTCGCCGCGATGAGCACGATGACGCTCAGCAACAGGTACGCGGGCCACGGAACGCCACCTCGCGATTCTGCAGCCTTACGCTCGATGTCCCGTCGCTCCCAGATCGGGATCTCGTCGTCGTCCGCGCGCGTCGTGGACGCGCTCGGCTCGTCATCGGTCGCGCGCGGGATGACGACGACGCGCGACGACGACGCCGACGAGGCGACGCCGCGAACGACGCGCGCGGCCGACGCGCGAGAATCGCGACGCGCCGCCGACGCGCGCACGCGAATGACGGGTGCGGTGCGTGCGGCGAGCATGGCGCGCGAGAGAGTGTGGGAACACGTTTCGGATTATTTTTCTTTTCTTCGCGTCGCCGAAAAAAATAAAATAATAAAAGAAGACGTTCAATTTTTACAACGAATGAATGCGAGCGCGCTCGAGTCCGTGTCTCGACGCGCGCGGTGAAGGTAATACTACCGTGAACTCCCCGACTCATCGCGCGACGTCCGGCGCGGTGAGCGGGTACTCGGGAAGACCGCCGATTTTATTCGGCGGCCAATACTTGAACGTCGCGCGACCGATGACGCGCTCCTTCGGTAACGGTCCCCACGCGTGCGAATCGAACGAATTGTTCCTGTTATCCCCCATCACGAATAGATTATCCTCCGGTACGGTGAACGGACCGTAATTGTACTGAATCGGTTCGAGTTTTAACTCTTTCCCTCTCGAGACGCCGTTGACGTAGAGCTCGCCGCGCTTCACCTGCACGACGTCGCCCGCCACGGCGACGACGCGTTTAATAAACACCTCGTTCGACACGTTTCGAGTCTTCGGCGTCTTCGGAGGGTTAAAAATGACCACGTCTCCCGCCTGCGGGTCTCGCTTGAACCGATACGTGATCTTCTCCGCGATTAACCGATCGCCGACGTCGAACACCGGATACATGGACAAGGACGGAATGTACCTCGGCTCGGCGACAAAGTGTCGAAACCCGAGCGACACCGCGAACGTGATCAACACCGTCGCGACGTCCTCGCGATTGAACTGCAACACCTCCGGCACCCACTCCGGGTAATCGATGTCCACGACGTACGCGTCGTCCTCCTCGTCGTCGTCGTCGCCGTCGCCGTCGCCGCTCGCGCCCTTCCCGCCGCCGCGTCCCGAGTCTCGCGTCGCGTCCGTCGCCTGCGCGCGCGCGCGCACGAGATGGCCTCTCGCGCGCGAGACGATAGACGCCGCGCGCGGTGCCGCGGTGGACGCCGACGTCGGCGTCGGCGTCATCGCGCGCGCGCGCGCGAACGATGCGCGGGTCGGGACGACGACAACCCCGGGGACGTCGCGCGCGAGCGTCGCGCGCGTCGTCGAGCGCGCGCACGCGCGAGAGGACGCGCGGGAAGAGGCGGAGACACCGCCGCCGACGGCGTCGGTGCGCGCGCGCGCGAGCGACGACGACGAGGACGCGTGCATCGTGGCGTCGCGGAGTGACGCGTCAGAGGGACGCGCGGGACGCGGGACGCGCGGCGTCGCGGACGCGCGCGCGAGGGCGATGACGACGCCGAGCGAACGCGAGGCGCGCGCGAGGGCGAAATCCGACGTCGCCGCGCTCGCGAGGTCGCCGGGACGCGCGCGAAAGCGCGACGATGATGAATTCTCATTTCGTCCGTTTTCTTCGGTGAGGGCGAGCGACGACGACGACGACGACGATGAGGATGAGGATGAGGATGAGGATGAGGCGACGACGTCGACGCGGACGAGTGCGAGCGTGGTGATCGAACGCGCGCGCGCGGCGGCGCGCGCGGCGGTGGCGGCGGCGGACGCGTTATCGCCGAAGAGGAACGACGACGAGACGACGACGACGACGAGAGCGGCGACGCCGCCGCACCTGCGACTGGCGCACGCGACGCCGCCGCGCGCGCGAGGAATTTTCGCGACGAGTCCGAGTCCGAGTCCGAACGGTGCGCGTCGGACGTCGACGCTCGGTCCGGCGAGACGCGTGGCGGCGAGACCGGCGCCGGTGCGCGCGCCGACGGAGCGCGAGCGACGGGACGCAGCGAGACGCGTGGTGGACAGCGCGCGGAGCGTGGCGGCGACGTCGACGAAAGTGGTCGACGACCGCGGCGCGCACTTTCGTGTGTTTACGAACGCGCGCGATCGAGCGAGCGTCGATCGGCCGCGAGCGGAACGGACGTATCGGCGGACGGAAGAACGCGAGAGCGACGAGAGCACGCTGCGAAAACTGTTGCGCATCGCGGCGCTCGCTGATCGTCGTGATCCTCCCCCGAGGCGGCGCGCGGAGAGCGGTGGTTTCGGTGACGTGAAAGAGGCTGTGGGTTTTTTGAGCTCTCCGAACAAGGTGCGCGCCGCGAGACCGCGATTGTAATTCTATGTTGTTTGTTTCACAATTCGTCTATTCGCATCCGTCTATTCGCATCCGTCACTCGCCTCGGTACACGCACGTCGGTAAAAAATACTTGTCGCCCCACCAGTACCGACGCTTGACGCCCTCCCAAATTTTGGAATCCGCGGTGTCGATCGATTTCATCTCGAACGTCACCTTGAATCCCAAGCGTCCGAGTTCAATCTCGGCGACGCGATTGTACACCATGTGGAAAAAGATGTTATCCGGACACATGCCGTTGAAATAGCTATACAAACCGCCCTCGCGCAACAGTTTCGGAAGCAAGGCGTGAAATCGACGCATATCGTCGTACTCCTCGCCGTACGTGTCGAAGAAGATGGCGTCGAATTTCACCCCTTTCTCCGCAAGTCGTGGCAACACGTCTTGCCACCGTCCAAACTCCACGTTGACGCCCTTTTTCCTGTCCCATCCCGCGCGAGACATGTGCGCGCGCACGTCCGGGTGCGCCTCGACGATCGTGTGACTCCTCGGCCTTCGATCCTGAATGTGTCCATCGATGATGCCCATGCCGAACCCGACGTTCATGACGTCGCCCTTCGTCTCGCACAGCGCGTCCGCGTGCGCCTCCATCAGCGGTCCCTCCCAACTCATCATCACCGCGTCACCGTTCTCGTCCAACAACTTATCGTCCCCATCGTATCGAACGGGCGTCGCCAGGTACTCGGCGCTCTCCGCGTTCGCTCTGCACGCGCCCGACGTCTCCGCCATGGACGCCTCGCCCGCCGCGAGCTCCGACGCCACCGCGTACTCCATCATCGCTCCCGCCAACTCGGCGTGTCCGTGTCCGCTCGCGTACTGTCCCGCAGAATCTCCATCGTTATCGACGTCGTTCCACGCGACGCCCTCGGCGAGGAGGTACCGCACGACGTCCACCGCGTTCCCAGCCGCCGCGTGCATCAGGGCGTTGGCGCCGTTCTTGTCCCGCGTCGTCGGATCGGCGCCGGCGTCGATGAGACGCATGAAGTTCTCCGTGTCGGCGGCGCGCGCGGCGGCGCGAAGGTCGCCGTCGCGCTTGAACTCGGCGTGCGACGATTCGGTCGCGGACATGGCGTCGACGCGCCGGGAAGACGACGAGCTCGCGACTGGGGACTGGTGCACTTTTTCGGGGGATTTTCTCGACGAATTTGTTTTTGTTTTACACGGACGTCCATCACGCGTTCGCGACGTCGGCGTGCTCGGTGGCCAGGGCGTCGCGCGCGGTGCTGATGGTCGCGATGTCTCCGGAATCTATGGCGGTCAAGACGCGCATCGCGTTTTCGGCGGTGGCGGCGCACGCGGCAGCGTCGAAAGAGCGACGGGAGAGAGCGCGTTTGGCGGTGATGATTTCCAACTCGGACGCCTTGACGCTCGCGATTTGGATGACGTCGGAGGGTAAACACGCCATTCGAGCAACGTTGAGACCGAACGAGCGGTGGGCGACGCCCGGGGTGAGCTTGTACAGGAACTGGATTCGAGGCATTTCGTCCGACGAACCGGGAAGCTCGACGTACGAGGTGAAGCACGACGAGCAATGCGAGGGATATTTCGCCTGGACGTCGCGCGCGACGGATGGATAGTGCGTGACGAAGAGTGTGAAGCACTTGGCGTCGCGCACGAGGTGTTCGAGCGTCGCGTTCGCGATGGCGACGCCATCGTGCGTCGACGTGCCTCGACCGAGTTCGTCCATGATGACGAGAGACCGCGGCGTGCAAGTCTCCAGAATGTTTGAAGCCTCGGACATCTCCTCGAGAAAGGTCGACGACCCCATGGCGAGATTGTCGCTCGCGCCCATGCGCGTGTACACTGCGTCGAGGACGGTGAGGGTCGCTCGCTTCGCCGGAACAAAACTTCCAACTTGCGCCATGATGCTCAGCAACGCCACCTGTCGAATGTAACAACTCTTTCCGCCCATATTCGGGCCGGTGATGACGAGCGCACGCGTGCGTTCGGAGTGAAGATCGATGTTGTTCGGGACGAAGTCATCGAGAAGATGCGCGTCCAAGACCGGGTGCCTACCATCGATGATTTCTAACGACGGGGGCGACGCGTCGTCCAAAAGTTGTGGACGGACGTAGCCTTCATTTCTAGATAAAATCGCCAGTGCGTGCAGCGAGTCCAACGTCGCCACAGCGCTCGTCGCCGATTTGAATGTCGTGTAATGCTCGCGGAACGACGCAAGGAACTCCTTCCAGGCTGCATCAGCGGCGATCGTGTGTTTTTCGTTCGCGCATTCCAGCGTGGCGGCGGCTTCCGTCACCTGGGGCGGATGGTATCGAACAACCTTTTTACTCTTGTTTGAACTCACTTTAATCCATGTGTTCGGACACGAACGATCCATGGGTACCTCTATGAGCCACTCGCCACCACCCACGCCGCCCACGGTGGTGTAACCGAGACGAGGCATGCCGAGCTTGCGGCGAAGTTCCGGCAACAGGTCGTCCATGGCCTTCTTACCATCTTCGACGGCGACTGTGGCGGCGTGCAAATCCGGGAAACGAGTCGGGTCGTCGTGAAACAGTCCAATTTTTGTTTTCGATGGTTTTTCATCGCACGCCACATCCAAATTCAGCGCGCTGAGAAATCTATCGGCGAGTGCGCCGAGCATGGGATCGGCGATGACTTCTAGTAATTCGTTCAGCAGCGCCGATTCAATTTCCGTGGCAACGCTCGCGCGCATCGAGCCACACGCTTCACCAAATTTGGATAACGAAGTCAAAGCGCTGACGAATTCCGCCGGCGTTGCAGTACCGTGAAAAACGCGCGCGAGATGCTTCTGTAAATCCGGGAGCTGCTTCAGTTGAACCTTCAATCCTTCAAATTTGTTATGACTGGCTTTGTCGTAATCCACCATCGACCCGTTTTCGAATTCCGTGAGTTCTCGCAGCGCCTCGACCGCGTCGAGTCTACTCTCAATGGCGGCTTTCGAGCGCAAAGGATGGCTCACCCAGTGACGAAGAAGACGTCCTCCCATCGGCGTGATGGTGTGGTTCATCAGCCACAACAAACTCCCCTTGTAACTACCTGCGGAAGACGTGAGCACTTCCAACTGTTTCAACACGTTCGGTGACAATTTCATCTCGTCCACGCCCTCAAGCGGACGAAACGCGGCGTCGAGTTTCAGAATGTCCGATTGGCCGAAATCGTTGAGATACTTTGAACCGGCGCAGAGCGCGGTGTGCACTAACGGCGTCGCCTCTTCAGCTTTCACACCGGTCAATTCGACGTTGGTAAGCGCGTCGCGCGTGAGATACTCGATGCGAGCGGCGTCTTTGCCCGAGCCGTACAGCGCCTTGATCAACCGCACGGTGGGTTCGCTAATGGGCTCCACGAGGACTATCTCCGCCGGAGAGATGCACAACAGGCGAGATTCCAGTCCCGGTCGTTGTAAGGTGTCGACGAATTCACCGTTTAAAACGTCCCCAGTGCTCGTTTCGATGGCGGCGAGTCCGATTCGCGTCATCGATCCGCCTCCGCGCTCCTCGGCTACGCACAGCAAGTAATTGGACAAACTCCAAGACGCCGACGATTTTTCACTGTCGCCGCCCGAGTTTGAGAGCGCCGCGCCCGCATCCAGCGTCGCCTTGGTGTACAACCCGACCAACTGTCTCTCGAACAGCCCACTCTTATTCCCGCTCGCGCTCTCCCCGCTCGCCTTCAGCGCCGCCGTCTCCGTCTGTTTCACGACGCCCACTTTAAATCCAGCCTTGACCAACCGTCGCACGTACACGTGCAACCGCACCACCGGCACGCTCGCCGTGAGATAATTCCTCGACTGATACGCGAAAATCCCCAACGCTTTGCTCGCATCCCTTGCGTCGTCGCCGTAAAAATGATACTTATATCCGACCTCGATCATCAACAGCGTCCCCGGATATTTCTCCTTGAACGACTTCACCGACAACTCCAACGGCGTCATCTTCATCGTCGTGCCACCCTTACTCGCCCCAGCCGCCGACGACGACGCCACCGCGCTACCGCTCTTTTCGTCTCCGATCCCACCATCCACCTCCAAATCTCTTCGTCGCCGATCGAGACTCAATTTCTGTATAAACTTTGCTCGCGTCCCCGGCGACGACGGTTTCAACGCCGCCAGCGTCTCCTCCGCCGACCGCGCGGGCTCAGACGCCCGAGGCACGCCGCACGGCGTCTCATCACCGCGCACGGACGCCTCCGCGCGCGTCGGCGTCTCAGACGACGTCCCCGCGTCCACCTTCGCCCGTTTCGGCGCGACGTTTTCGTCGTCACTCGCGTCGATAATCACGGGCCCACCGTCGTCGCCGTCGTCGTCGACGCCGTCGTCGTCGACGCGTCGCTTCTTTTTCGCCGACGACGTCGAGGCGAAGAAACTCGATATCGTGCGTTGACCCTTGGGCGGCGGCGCGGGCGCGCGCATGGCGTCCCCGCGCGAGAGAGTGACGTGCCGATGACCCCGCGCGACAGACGCCGGCGACGTTTGAAACGCGCGACGTCAAGGGCAAAGGGCAAAGCGCGAAGGGCGAAGGATGACTACCGATGCGTGCGCCGTTTACAAGAGTGTAGTAGTACTAATGTTGAATGCGATGCGATGTGATGATGCGCGCTGCGCGAGCGAGCGTGTAAGTATGTGCGCGTGTGCAAGAGAGAGAGACGGAGCGGGACGTCTTTCTCCGCCGGCGTCGTTTGAGCGAACAAAGGCGACGCGAAAGGGTCTGCGTCTCTCACGCGGGTTTCGCGCCGTTGGTCGGATGCGCCAGACGCCATAACAGACCCCACGGCGTGTAGCCGTTGATCCATTTCAACGTGTCCCAGACGGTGACCGCCAGAGCGTAGACAAAGGCGGTGGCGACGATTTGAACGCTTAACGCGACGGCGCGAAGGAGCAGTAACGGCTTGCGAACGAGACGAGACATGTGCGTCCCAAAGAGAAAGGATAGAGCGCGCTTTTGTGCGCGGTCCTGTCGCTCGCGAATGCATCGCGCCTCGTCGGATTCGGGCCAGATGGGAAGCGCCTCCACCTTGACGGGACTTCTTCGGACGTATCGACGCGTCGTCCAGAGGTCTTGCAACGCGCGGCTGAGCATCTTGACGCTCTTGGCGCGCAGTGCAGTGCCTTGCGGACCAGCGAGATAGGTGATAATTTGTTCGGTGTCCGCGGTGACGGCGACGCGACGAAGGGCGACGCCTTCGGTGGAACCCAAAAGACGGCCGACGACTTCTTTGCTGCGTTGCGCCATGAGGGCTTGGCTGTCGCCGAAAACTGAGTCCTCTTCCGATGGTTCGCCGGAGGTGCCCAAAGGCGGCTCCTCTTCATCCGTGGAGTCGTCGACGAGAACAAGCTCTTCGATGCGATCCCAGCGTAATTCGCCGGATTCGTTCAAAAACGTCTCTTGCATCGCCTTTTGTCCCTCAGGCGTGGACGGAGCCATGGCGCGACGAATGGCGTACGGAAGCGCCGCCGTGTAAATGTTAAAGTTCGGATCCGCCTTTTCAGCGATGCCCTCCAGCGTCAAAAATGTTCGAATGAGGAGAATGATGTACGGCGGCGTGAGGAATTTAAAGTTGGCGCTGAGCTTGGCCAACCCAGTGGCGAGCGCGCCGAATCGGCTCTGACCACCTTCCTCGGTGGATAACGTCTGCGCGACGGCAGCTGTCATCTCCTCCAGCGACGCAGGTTTATACCCATCACCTCTTCCGTCTCGTTTCAAGAAACCCTCCGCTGGAGTGAATCCAACCTCTTGAAACACGAGGACGAGACCTTCCCAGTTTCCGGAGATCATGTGTTGAATTCCCTTGGCGAATCCCTCCATGATGTACGGCTCGACTTCGCTCATGAGACCGAAATCTAAAAACACGAGCATATCGTTTTTGTCCAGCATCATGTTCCCTTCGTGCGGATCGGCGTGCACGAAACCCGTGTAGATGAGTTGTGCCACGCACGCCTCGACCGCCATCTGCGCCATGATGAGCTTCTTCTCTTGCGGTAAATCGGCGATGTGATTGCCGTTGATCCACTCCGTCGTGAGCACTCGCGCGCTTCCTTCCGGACCGGTGTACTTGGGAAGCCACGCGGGCGCTCGAACGAAACCCAACCACTTATGACGTCGATTAAACTCGTCCATGTGCGCCGCCTCTTGCGTGTAATCCAACTCTTGCCACACGCCCTCACCCACCTCATCCGCGATGACGTCCAATTCCGTCGTCGTCCCCCACAGGCGCTTTAACGTAGACAGAGACAGCGACCAACACGTCCAATCGAGCGCCACCTGACGCATGACGCGAGGTCTTTGCACCTTGACGGCGACGTCCTCACCCTCCCACGTCTTCGCCTTGTACACCTGACCGAGAGACGCCGCCGCGATGGGTTCGGCGCTAAATTCCGCAAACAGAGGTTCACCGTTCGGATCGATGCCCTTATACGCGTGCCCCGGGGCGAGCGGACCGTCCCACTGTAAATCCTCGGCGATCGTCTTCCACGCCAGGCTGTTTGGAAACGGCTCGTTGCTCTGTTGCAACAACTTCAACTCATCCGCCGCCTCCTCACCGATGAGATCCGGACGCTGCGACAGCGTCTGCCCAATCTTCACGAACACCGGACCCAGACGCGTCATCGCCTGTCGAAGCTCCTCGCCGCGCGTTCGCTTCTCCGGCTCCCAGTCCTCCTGTCGCTTCCACGAACGAATCACTCGACGACCGACGCGTATGATAGTGGTCAATCTCGCCGCCACCTGCAGCGGCCGCCGCCTGAAAAACCTCAGCAACAACGGTTTATTGAATTTCCCGCGCAGAGAATCGTACGCGTCTCGTCGTCGTCGTCGTCTCCGTATCGAAGACTTGACGCCTCGTCCGTTCGCCCCGCCAGCCGGCGCGCGCACAATCCTCGTCCCCGTCGCCGTCACCATGTCCCCATCGTCCACCATCGCCTCGTCCACCACCGCACCCTCACTCCGCGACGACGTTCTGAGCACCACCAACGCGGCGTCCACGTCTTCATCCTCACCGCTCGCCCCGACGTCGTCCCGGTCCCTCGTCGCCCTCGGCGTCGCCGCCCGCGTCCCCGCCCCCTTCACGCGCGCGCGCGCCGCCCCGCCGCCGTCCGCGCCGACGCGCGCGCCGACTCCATCCACCAACGCGCACACGTCCCGCGCGCGTCCTCCGAGCGCGCGCACGACGCCCTCACGCCGACGAAGCCCTCGTCGATAATCATCGAGAGGATCGCCCGACGCGAATCGCGTCGTCGCCGCCGTCGTCGTCGCCGTCGCGCGTCGCCCGCGCGACGATCGCGCGGCGTGCACCGACACCGACGCGCGCGCCGGCGTCGCGAGCGCCATGATCGCGTGCGTCGACGTGTGACGACGAACGCGGCTGGTCGTCCGCGTGGTATCCAGTCGAGATATCGTCGGCGACGACGGCGGGGAGAGGGGGAGAGAGAGAGCGAAGAGAGAGACGAAGAGGCGCGAGAGAGGGAGAGGGAGGGAGGGTAGCGCGGTGGGTAGTCGTGTATTGTCACGCGTCGTCGAGGATGGGTCGTGGATGGTCGAGGGATGGAAACGCGCGAAGACATATGGAGACGAAGACGTCGAAGGAGACGACGTTTTCTTTGCGCGAGTCGTCAAAGTGGCGGCGGTCGAAGTGCGGTTCGAGCGCGGCGCGAGGGATGGGTCGGCCGAGGACGAGGTTTGCGCCGGAGAGGAGCTCGTCGATGGAGAGGGTGCCGGAGGCGTCGTTGTCGAGGAGGTCGAAGATGCACCGGAGCGGCGAGCGGTCTTTTTCAAGGAGACGCTCGGCGCGCGCGACGTCGGAGAGGAGGTCGCGCCAGGCGCGACGCCAGAGCGGAGGGGCGTCGGCGCGGGACGGTGTCGGGGTGGTGCGAACGTCGATGTGTGGGGTGGCGGCGTCGGTGTATTCGACCCAAGGACCGTGAAGCGCGACGGCGCGGATGAACGCAAGACGCGTGGCGAGACGTTTAAGCGCCGCCTCGCGCTCGGGTTTGTCTTCGGGAACGTCCGCGATGCCCAATTCGCGTTCGACGACGGTCCAGACGTCGGCGCCGAAGTAATCAAACTCGAGCGTCGGGGTGAAACTCTCTGCCGTGAGCACGCTCCAGAGCGTGTCGTCCTCCACGGGATCGCGGGAGAGTCTTCGTCCGTTGATGGTGACGTTTCGTATGACTTGGACGTCTCCGTATTCGCGAACCGCACACGTCACGAGATGCTTTGCCACGCTCATCTGCTCGTCGCAGCTCAGATCGAGTCTGTAGTGCGTCGTGTACGATTGGAGCGAATCTCCGAGCACGTTTCGCCAACCGACGCGACACCCGAAGAAACTCTGCTCAAAGCACGACATTCTGCCGACGACGCGCGCGACGGCGGCACGATCGATGACTCGATTAAATAAGATGACGCTCGCCTCGACGCGATCGGCGCCCGCGGCGAAGGCGTTACACACGCGTTCGTACTGCTGCGACGTCACGTAAACGCGCACGGACGCCTCGCGAAGGGCGTAGAGGGCGTCAAACGATTCCACCGCCTCCCAAACGTCGACGGCGGGCGTCAGGACAGATTTCGCGCGCAGAATCTCGTGCAGTTCCGCATCGCTCGGCGCCGTCGCGTCCTCGGGAGGACGTATGTTGCTTGTGTAATCGAAGCGAAGCGTCCCAACGTTCGGGACTTCGCGCGTCAGTCTCTCTGGAACGCCCGAGGGCAACAAATCGACGCCCACGGCGCGACCCAAACGCACGTTTCTCCACGTCCGTCGCCTTCCCTCAAACGTCGCGCTATCCATCATCGTCGACGCGATCGTTCGATCGATGTCGAACGCGAGATTAAGTTCGTAACGTCCTGTGGGATTGGCGGCTCGAAAGTGCTCGAATGATCCGATGATTTTCCGAAGTTTGGCGTACTCGGATTTCGATTTGAACATGCGTTCAGCGTTTTCGGCGTCGAGCAATCTCGCGTAACACGCGGCCGCCGCCTGCAAACGATCGGTACCCTCGAGTATGAAGGTCTCGAGCAATTTCGCGGCATGTTGTGTTTCGAAGTAATACACTCGACAAAACATCTTCAACCGAGCGAGACGTTCGAAATCCGAGAGACGTCGATTTCGAAGCTGTCGTGAAATGTTGTCGAAATCCTCCGATTCGATCGCCGTCGGTCGTCCTAAATTGTGCGGATTAGCCGCGACGAACGCGCGCTTCGCGCTCGAACGATGCTTGCCCCTGGGAACGTCCACGAACGACGATCCCTCGAGCGTCAGCGTCGTCAGCGTGTCGTTCACCAAAAGCATTGACATGAGGTGACGCCCGCCGTCCTCACCGCACGGGTTGTGATCGAGCCGCAGCGTCGCGAGCACGTCGTTGGTCCGTAATCCCTCACTGATCACCATGCACGCGTCGCACCCGAGTCGACATCTCGACAGATCTAATTCCGTCAACGATCGATTTACCTCGAGTGCCTCGCCCATGCGTTTCCCGCCCTCGTCGCCGACGCCGTTCCACGCCAAGGAGAGAAATTCCAATCGATCGTTTTCTCGCAAACCGAGCGCGACGCGTTCGCACGCCTCCGCCCCGAGCGCGTTCCACGATACGTCCAAACTCTTCAACGTCGATCTGCACTTCAGCACGCGCTCGATGGACGCCCCGATCGCGTTCGTGAGTCTGTTTCTCGATAAATTCAAACGCTCCAGCGCGCACGTCGCCGTCGCGAGCGCCTCGCACATCGATTTCGCGCACGCGTCGTCGACGCCGCATCCCGAAAAGTTCAACGCCCGCACGCGCTTCACCGCCTCCGCACACGTCGCCCCGATCGCGCGCGACACTCTATTCTCGCTAAAATTCAACGCACACAGACGTTTCGCGCGCGTCGCCGCCAGACACAACGCCGACACGCCGTCGGCGTCGATTTGATTTCGACTCACGTCCAAACTCTCCGTCACCGCGTTCTCCGCCACTCCCGCCGCGATCGCTCGCGCCCCGCGCGTACCGAGTCCCGACGACGACACGTCAGCGTCACGCTTCTCGAGCTCCCGCATCGCACGCGCGCTCGCTCGCGCGCCGAGAGCGACGCACGCCGACCAGTACGCGCGCGCGCACGGCGTTCGATCTCGCTCCGTGGCCAGTCTCGGCGCGCGCCAACGCTCTAAATCATCGATCGGCGCGTCTCTCGCGCGCGGCGCGACCGCGGACGCGCGATGCGAGCCGAGGGATTTTTTCTCCGTCTCATCGACTCGCGCGCGCGGCGGTGCGAACGACGACGGCGATGCGCGCGCGGCGATGCGCGCGCGCGCATCGATGCGCGAGAGAAGCGCCTCGTACGCGTCGTCGATCTCTGTCGACGTCATCGCGCGCGATTCGCGCGAGACGCGCGGCGCTTCGGACGGAGAGAAATTTTCGTCGCGGCGTCGCGCGCGCGACGGCGCGGTGGACGGCGCGCGGAGACGTCGGTCAAGACGAGGAGTGAGGGACTAAAATTAGCGTCGCGGCGCGACGAACCGTCACATCACATCCGGCGACGACGCGTCGTGCGTCATGCGGTGCGGGACGACGACGCGATCGAACGCGTCGTGTTCGACGATGCGCGAGTCGCGGACGCGCGCGAGCACGCGCGGGTGGCGCGACCGAACGCGCGCGGGCGCCGCCGCCGAAGCGATGGACACGCGCGACGTCGGAGGGGTCATCTTCGACTATGACGCGCTCTTCGCGCGAGGCCGACGCGGGGGTGCCGTACCCACGTTCGCGGCGCCCATGGAGGGGCTCGGCGACGCGCGGTTTCGCATCGCGCTCGCGGCGAGAGGGGACGGTGGTTTCGACGAGGCGTGTCGGGAGTTTATCCGCGTTCCTGGAACCTTGCCCAACGGCGCCGATCCCAAAAAGTTGCTGAAGAATTTGTGCGCGAGATACGACGCGGACGAACTCTCGGGGATCCCCCTGGGGGCGCAAATCATGGGGAGCGAACCGTGGTTGCTGACGCTCGCGGCGGAACATTTGACGAGGGAGAAGCGGGCGCCTCGCGTCGATTTGAACTGCGGGTGTCCGGCGAACGTGGTCACGGGGAAAGGCGCGGGGAGCTCGTTATTGAGAGATCCAGAGGACGTGTATGCGTGCGTGAAGGCTGTCGTCGACGGCGCGAGGGGGAGCGATTCGTACGTCACGATGAAATTGCGCACGGGATACGACGATTCGAGTTTACTCAGAGAAAATTTATGCGCGGCAAGGGACGCCGGCGCGAGATTCGTGTCGTTACACGCGCGCACGCGCGCGCAGGGGTACTCTGGAAGAGCGAATTGGGAAGATATCGCGTTTGCAAAGGAGGTTTTGGACATTCCGGTGATCGGGAACGGTGACGTGACGAGTCCCGCAAAGTGCGCCGAATTGTTGCGTGTGAGCAATGCAGACGGTGTGATGTTGGGCAGAGGCGCGGTGCAAGACCCATTGATCTTCCGACGCATCGCGGCCACGGTATCGCGAGACGAACACGGTGTCGTGCGCGTCTCTGACGACGTCTTCGAGCGCGAGTTTGAGGTCGAGCTCGTGATTGACTTTTTGAGAGTCTTCGCGACGGAGGTGTTCAAGACGGAGACGAAGCCAAACGGAAAAAGAGGGAGCGGCGTCATCGCACAGGAGCTCGAAACCTTCAAGGTGGGTAAACTAAAATCCATCGTCAAGTATTTATTCGCAGGCAATCCCGCATTGCTTCCACACATGGATTCCGTCATGCGAATGGACCCCACCAAGGTGAGCGCGGAGGACGTCCTCGCCGAAATCGAATCGCTCGTGCGCGCCAATTGGGAGACTCCGCAAAACGTGCTCGTCGACGCGTTCAGTAAACGAAATCAATACACGTGACGCGCGTGTGAACGAATAGGTACTGTGGTTGTAATAAATATTAGAAAGAATGTGTAATGTACACGTCCAACGGCCGTCCGACGGCCGATACGATTCTTCCATCTCTCGAAAAGAAACGCTTCAAGGCGTCTCGTCTCGAACATCTTGAACTTGTTAAAGCTTTGGTTTGAAGTAAAGCGACTTTAAGCCATGCCTTCAGCGCTCATCTTCGCATCGTCAACGTTCGACTTCTCCGCCGATTGAGCTTTCACGCTCGAGACGCTCCATCTTATCGTGCTCCAAGAATTCAAACAAGGGCTGACGGGCGCGTTCGCCGCGGAAGTACACGTCCAGCCAAGAGAAGAACATGGTGCCGAACGTAGAGAAGAGAATGGCGAGGAAGAACGTGAGCAGCGTTCGCTTACCACCGAACGCTTGCAATCCACCGCCTTGGATGGTGGTGCCGTCCGGGAGCCAGAAGTTTCCAAACGGTCCCCACGCGCGGTGCACGATGGGCGGATACATCGAGGCGGCAGCCTTGGTCGAGTGCACTGAGCCGTACACATCCGTCCACGCACCGTCCAAATCGAGAACGGCGCCTTGCACGATGACGGCGATCGACGCGGAGACGACACCCATGATCGCACCGAGCTCGGTCGGAGCGACGATGAATGAGTTGATGTCTTTGCGAATGACGCCGAGGTAGAGCGCCGGGGCGGCGAGCGCGCAAACCAAATCCACCATCAAGAAGAGAGACAAGACGTCAATCTTATCGACGGCGACGAGAATGGCTCCCACGTTCATGGCGGCGCAGATGATGCGCACGGAATTCACGGGGAGCCCAAAGTTCAAGATGTCACGGTACAACACAGAGGTTAAACCGTTTTGGATGGAATCCAAAGAACTCAAGCAAAGGGCGGTGGCAAAGATCAAAATGAGAACGTGCCAACCCTTGTCGAGGTTTTCAGCAAGGTAGAAGAAAGCCAGGTAAGGGAACTTGCTGTAAGAGTCAAAGTCGGCGCGGTATTTTGCCGCCGCGGTCACGCCGAGGACGCCGAAGAACCACATGACCAAGAAGATCAAGAGCGCGCCGAAGGCGAGACCCTTGCGAAGGTCCTTGTCCGATCTCGCGGCGTACACGCGTTGCCATTGACCGGCGTTGAAGAGTTCGGCGGCTAGGACGGCGATGATCAACGTGATCATCACCACGAAACCTTCGGGCGTCGACTTGGAGACCGCTCGCATCTGGGAACCGCTCACGGGGTTGTTTCCAAGCACCAAGCACGTGAAGAAAAACATAAACCCACAAACCATGACGCCCTGCAAGCGGTCGGTCACCACGGAGGCTGGTAATCCAGACAACATGGTGTAGGAGAGAGTGATCAAAGCCGTGATCGAGAGCACAACCTTTCGCGCGTACTCCGACTCTCCGGAGAAGAGGGTCGCGACGTTGGAGATGCTGGTGATTTCGGCGCACAGAAAAATGAACAGGTACATCGTGCTCATGAAGGCCGCGACGAGTTGCATCGTCCGTCCGAAGCGGGACAGCGCGAAATCTGTCACGGAAAATCCATTCTTATCCCCGACGAACGCCTTGATGGTAGGCGCGAGCCAAATCATCGCCACAGCCGGCGCCGCGCTCGCCGCGGAGTAGCCAAAGACGCCCCACCAAGACAAACGCGTGTTCGCCCCCATCTCCGTCGATCCGTAGTACACCCACGCACCCATGCCTCCGGCAAAGTACGACAAACCAACCTGTTGCCACGGAAGCGTGTTCTTCGCCGACAACCAGTGCACGTTCGGTTTCTTCAACGCGTCAAAGAGTTCGCCGAGACCCATCCACGCGCCGTCCTCTCTTCTCATCGCGAACACCACCGCCACGATGAAGAACACGACCGACGTACACGCGACTGTGGCGATGGAATCATCGCTCGTCATCGTCGGGTACGCCATCTCGCCTCCCGCGCGCGCGTCTCGACCGAGTCTTCGCCCGCCGACACTTCAAAGCCCTATTCGAGCCCTTTCTTCGTAATCGTCCGTCGACGCCGGTGATCCTTTGCGCAAGTATTACCTTGATCAAGTTCAAACGATGAGATCTCAGAACGTGCTCGAACGATTCGTTCGCTCTCGCTCGCCCACTCGCTCACCGCGCGTCGTCGTGTGGCGGCACGCGTCGTCATCCCCTTCTGTGACGAGTCCTGAACCGTCAAGGCGGAGGGGGTGAAGAGGTGAGCTCGAATGAAGACATTCCTGCATTCGTCCCCAGAGCGTCGCGTCGGGACATGTCGCGCCCGTCGGACGGGCGTCGAAGCCTGTTCGCGGACGCGGAGTCTCTCGAGCGCGTTCGTCGAGCGCCGACGCTGGCGAACGCCGGGTACCCGTTCGTGCGACACGGCGACGGGGGGCGACGACGACACGCGCATCATCAACAGTCGAGTCAGAGCGCGCGCGCGAGGACGACGACGACGACGACGACGGGGGGAGGAAAGCGCGCGTCGAGCGGGCAGAGACGACGACACGATGGGGATGAGAGCGATGGGTCGCGCGGTGGCGGTGTGGAGGGTGGGAGAGAGACGAGTAAGCCGAGGGCGTACGTGCGCGTGGAAGATGTCATTGAGAGCACGCGGGCGGCGGAGGACGCATTGAAACGCTCGGCGGACGATGCGAGGGCGGAGAACGAGCGAGAGCGCGTGAAACGGTATGCCAAAGCGCAGTTGGAGGCGGAGGAGAGCGCGCGGGCGTTAGAGGCGATGAAGGTTGAGAATAGAGGTTTGAGCGAGGAGAATGCGCGGCTGGCGGTTGAGTTGAGAAGCGCGCTGTCGCGGGCGGTCAAGGCGTCTCCGGCGAAGGAGGCGGCGGACGACGAAGAAGTCGATGAGACCGTGCGCGAATTGTTTGACCTCGTGGAGAAGGAGCGAAGGGCAAGGAGAGAATTAGAAGAAAAGTTGGGCGAGTACGAGCACACGGGAACGGACGCGTCGGCGAGCGACGCTCGCCCGGAGAGCAAGGAGACTCTTAGACAGATAGAAGAAGCCGAGACGACGATTCGAGAACAAGAAACCAAGTTGTCGCAGGCGGCGGACATCATTGGTGAGTTGCGCACCGCGCTGTTGCAAGTGATGGAGACGGAGGCAGGCGCGCCAGAATCGACGACGACGAATTCCCAAGTCGACGGCGAAGGTCCATCGGGAGGGACACCCTTAGAACGCACCACCGCGGCGGTTAGAATGTGGGAAACGAAAGTAGAGAGGCTCGTCATGGAGACGGTGACGTCGGCGCTGCAGCGCGCGATGGACTCCCCCGCGCTGCAGACGAACGCGCGAGAGGGCGAACAAGTCGTCTCAAGCGTCACGGACGCCATCAATCACGAACTGAGCGCCATCGTGGAGAACGCCATGTCCGGCATCGTGGACGAGATGCGTTTCCAGTTCGGTCAAGACGGTGACGAAAAAGACGTCGACACGGAGGGACGCAAGCGTTTCATAGTTTGGCTCGCGGACGAAAACATGCGACGAGCTCAATTGGAAGAACAGCTCTCCAACGTACAGGACGAACTCGCGCGCTCCGAGGCGTCGAGACAGGTGGCCACGCAGCGTTGGTTACAAGCCATGAGTCAAATCGAAGGGAGTATGATCGACGATGAGAGCGATTTGGGCGAAATCATGAGTCGGCTGGACGACGCGTCGGACGACGGCGCATCCGTGCACAGTTTCGACGTCGGAGAATTAGGAAGCCCGAATCGTCGTCGCACGATGATGAATCGCAGAGCGATGTCCGTCATCGGCGACGCACCGATTCGTCAAACGCATCCGCGGGATCGAATCGCCGGACCGAAATCGGAGACGCACGAGTACGCCAATCTTCACGACGTTTCGCTGGGCCCGAACGCTCGCCTGCGCAGCTTTCCGGAGGAGGAAGAAGACGACGGCGAGAAGGACGACGACGACGACGAAGCCATCGCCGCGCTCGCGATCGAGGCCACGCCCGGTGGAAGCGTTTACTACGCCCTTCGCACCGTCGCGAGGACCATCATCGCCCTCGCGTGCCACGTTGCCAGGTGCGCGCGCGCCGTCGCCGCCTATTGTTCGGCGAGCGCCAACTTTGAACTTGTCTGGCCGGTCGCCCTTCTCCTCGCGTGTTTCTACTGGAAGATCGGGATTTTCACCGAACCCACCATCGCCCGTCGCATCACCGCCACGTCGGCCGCCGCCACCGCCGCCGCCGCGCGCGCAAGCGCGAGAGTCGCCGCCGCCGCTGTGTCTTCGCCGCCGCCGCCGCCGAGCCCATCACCGATCCTTCGCATCATCGATTGAAATGATCGAACACCGCGCGCGCTCACCGCATAGTAATACCATCATCCCCCGTAGTCACGCACTCGTGTTCCACTCCACGCGCGAATCGACGCACGAAAGCGCGCGGCTCGCGAGTCTCGCGCGACATTTTCTGACGCGTCCCATGCGCGCGTTCGCGCTCCTCTGTCTCGCTCTCGCGACGCCCGGCGCGTACGCCGCCGATGCGACGACGACGAACGACATGTCCTCGACGCGCGTCTCAGCGCTCGACGCCGCCGCCGTCCGCGACCGCGCGCGCGCGACGAGAGATTACGTCGTCGGCGTTCGTCGCGAGTTGCACGCCAACCCCGAGCTCATGTGGTCCGAACACGCCTCCGCGGCGACCATCGAACGCGAATTGACGGCGTTGGGAATCGAGCACGAGCGTGTGTCGTCCACGGGCGTCGTCGGGACGATCGGACGAGGCTCGCGGTCGGTGGGTTTACGCGCGGACGTCGATGCGTTGCCGCTGATGGAGGAGACGGAGCTCGAGTACGCGTCTCGAAACGATGGGAAAATGCACGCGTGTGGACACGATGGACACGTATCGATGCTTTTGGGGGCGGCCAAGGTGTTGAAGGCGACGCACGATGAGGATCCGGAGGCGTTTCCGGGCACTGTGCGGTTGATTTTTCAACCGGCGGAGGAGGGCGGCGCGGGAGCCAAGGAAATGTTGCAGCCGAGCGACGGGACGCGAGGCATGTTAGATTTCGATCCACCGATCGAGAGCGTGTTCGGACTGCACAATTGGCCGTATCCTGAGATGCCGAGCGGGACGATGGGGACGCGCGGTGGGACCATTATGGCAGGGGCGGGGAGTTTTGATGTCGTCGTGTCTGGTCGAGGCGGACACGCGGCGGTGCCGCACAAGAATAAGGACGTCATCGTGGCGGGAAGCGCCGTCGTTACGGCGTTGCAAACGCTCGTGAGTCGATTGACGGATCCTTTGGATAGTGTCGTCATCAGCGTCACCGTGTTTAACGCCGGAACGGCGAGTAACATCATGCCGGATACGGCGACATTACAAGGGACGCTTCGCGCGCTCAATCCGGAAACCTTCGCCGCATTTCAAAAGAAGATTGCCGATATGGCGTCGAGCATCGCGGAGGCGTACGGGTGCACGGCGGAGACTAATTTCGCGCCGGAACACGGCGGGGTGAAACGCGTGCCGTACCCACCGACAGTGAACGATGCGCGGGCGGCGAATTTGGCGATGCGCGTCGCCGCCGACTTGTTTGGCGCCGAAAACACGCGAGACGTCGTCCCCGTCATGCCCGCAGAAGATTTCTCATTCTTCGGCCAACAGTACCCTTCGGTGATGATGTGGCTCGGCGCGTACAACGCCACCGCGGGTGCGACGCATCCTTTACACAGCGCAAAGTACGTGCTCGACGAAAACGTCTTGACGAGCGGCGTGGCGTTACACTCGATGTACGCGCTCGAGTATCTCCGAAACGGATTCTGAGACGTCGTACATTCATTCTTAGCAATACGCACGTACAACATTACATTCTGTTTTTTCTCTACACGTCTAAGTCGTCAAACTTCATCTGCATCGCCGAGACATCCTTGACGCTTGCGTCCTCGAAGAAATCGTTAAAGTTGAATCGAGCGATCAACGCGCGAAGACTTGGCAACTCCACGACGTATCCGCCTCGCAAATGCTCAAACAATTCGACGGAATTCTTCTCAAACTGACGCGTGAGATAATCGATGCGATCGTCCCAATCCGCGGGTACACCCTGTCCGCGCGTGTACTTGGCGCTCGTCTCGCACAGCTCGCGAATGAGGGCGAAGATGTCTTCGAAAATGGTCGTGACGGAACCGACGTCTATGAAGGAGTGCGCCACGACGGAGGCGAGATATTGACGATGCGCCAGAGCGCACGCGTTGAAATCCGTCGTCCCAGCGATGATGTCCACCATTTTCTTGTACTCGGTCTCGATGACGTCCACGTGAATGTACGTGCGCCAATTTTCAATCAATTGATACATGGCGTGGCGCAGACGAAGCGTCCGCGATAAACCGCTTCGACGAAGACGTATCCACGCGTCCTGTAAATCAAACTGCGCGCGTCTGAGCCGCAACGCGTACTTGAACATGGTTTTGTATCTATCGATCGTGTCCTTGGTCAAGAAGATGCCCATGGGCCACTGAATGTCGCATTCGAGTCCTATTCCGTCCCACGCGTCGTATTCCGGAACGCGCGCGCGCGGCATAAACGCGCTCGACGGCGTCGCCGACGTCGTCGTCTCCTCCTCGGATCTCGTGAGCGCGGACGCGTACACCACGCGGAAATTCGACTGTGACTCGCCGTCGTCGGCGGGATACGCGCTCGCGATCGCCTGGTTAAAGTGCGTCGACAACTCTCGCGTCGCGCTTCCCGGTTTCGGCGGGAGCGCCAAGAGATCTCTCGCCTCGTCTAAAAACGTCGCGTACAAGTCACCCTTTCCGAGTAAATAAAATTCACGCATCGCCGCCAGGTGCGACACCAACCCAGATTCTCGCAACAACACCTCTCCCAACGCCTCGGCGATCTCCGCGCGCATGCCCTCGACCTCGGCTTCGAACGCTCGCGGATCAAACGCCGGCGCCGCCGCCAACGCGCGCACCCGTCTCGTCGCGCGCGACGCGTACGCCTCGGCGTCAAAGTGACCACGAATCGACGCGCTCTTCGTCGGATGCGTCAACACGCGAACGCCGCGTCCGATGAACGAGATGGCCTCCGCGGTGGAGAGTTCGACGCCCGGAGGTATGCGTTCCAACGCCACGCGATGACTCTCGTGCCACACGCCGCTCCCGTCGTCGTCGTCGTCGTCGTCGACTCCTCTTCGTTCCTCCTCTGCCTCCGCCTCGGTTCGCCCCTTCCCATCCAACGCACGCACGAAAAACTCATCCGACGGATCCACCACCGTCCCGTGCGCGCACCATCCCAACACCTGTTGCATCATCACGTGATTCACTCGCCGGTACGCGCGCTCAAACGTCGCCCGCGCGGCGGGATGTCCCGCTCGCAACCACGTCTCTCTCGCGCGTCGAATCACCGCCGCACCGCGCAGAGGCGCCTTGGCGTCGAACACATCGCCGTACTGTTCGCACATGGACGGTAAGACGACGCGTTCATCGCGAAGCGCGCTCTCGATGGCATTCAACGCGCCCGACGCCGCGCCTCGACGAAGCGCGTCTTGCTCGAGATTTAAAATCATCGCCTCGTACGCGCCCAATCGTTCGACGATGGCGATGGCGAGCGCGCGGCGGTACAGCGAAGAGGGCGCGTCGGAAAAGGCGGCGCGCGTCGTCTCCGAGCGCGCGAGACGGTCGAGCGCGCGATACGCGCCTCCTATTTCCACGAGCGCATCGAGGCGCGCGCGCTCGTGGATTTTGATAAAGTCGACATCTTTGGTGACGGCGAGCGTTTCGTCGCCGTTTTCGTCCGTGTGAAGGGTGAAGACGTCCCCGGGAACGCCCATGAGGGCGAGGAGGAGGTCGGGGATCATCACCGGACGACGACGTACGAGGATGTGTGGCGACGAGCGGGCGGGTGGTTGGGTTGGTTGACTGGCGTCGGACTGACTTAACGCTTGACGTTGGATTACTAGTACACTCTAGCTGAAACATGATCGTGTTGTGTGTGTTTATTGGTTCGATGCGGTGTGTCGCGTGCGCTTGATCGCGATGTATCGATGCGCGGACGTTCACCGCGGGTTTCCGCCGGGTTCCGGTCGGCGGCACGGGACGACGCCCCAAATATCCTTGGCGTACTCGCGAATGGTTCTGTCGCTGCTGAATTTGCCCGACCCCGCGGTGGATTTGATGCTCATCTTGGTCCATTTCGCTTGATCCTTGTATGTTTGATCCACGAGCTCTTGCGCGCGGATGTAATCTTCGAAATCGTTGGCGAGGAGGTAGTAGTCGGCGCCTCCGTGCACGGCGTCGCACACCGGGTTGAGGAATTCAGCCCACTCAAAGGCGTTGTTTCGGATTTGCTCGACGACGGCGTCGAATTCTTGCGGGGGTTTGAATCGCGCGCGCTCAGCGCGCAAGATGGGCACGTCCACGGCGCTCGCACCGAAGATGAACATGTTTTCTTTGCCGATTTCTTCGGCAATTTCAACGTTGGATCCATCCATGGTGCCGATGATGAGGCAACCGTTCATGGCGAACTTCATGTTGGACGTTCCGGACGCCTCCGTGCCGGCGGTGGAGATGTGCTGGGACAATTCCGCGGCGGGCACGATGACTTCGGCGCTGCTGACGTTGTAATCTGGGATGAAGACCAACTTGAGCAAATCGCCGACGTCGGGATCGTTGTTCACCTTGTCGCCGACAGAGCACACCAGCTTGATGATGCGCTTCGCCATGTCGTAACCGGGCGCCGCCTTGCCACCGATGACGACGACGCGCGGCACCATCTCCTTGCGTTCCTCCGGCGTCGCCGCCTTGATCTTGTTGTAACGATGGATCACGGAGAAGACGTTAAGCAGCTGGCGCTTGTATTCGTGAATGCGCTTCACCTGAATGTCAAACAAAGCATCCGGACTCACCACTGTTCCCGTCTTTTCCTCGATAAACTTGGCTAACTTTTTCTTATTCTTGTGCTTGACGGCTCGCCATTGAGACTGGAACTCGGCATCCTCGGCGTACTTGTCTAGGTCGCGAAGCATTTCCAGCTCGCGAATCCACGCGTCGCCGCCGAGCTTGCTCGAGATCAAATCACGAAGGTCTGGATTGCTAAACGCGAGCCAACGACGTTGCGTGACACCGTTCGTCTTGTTTTGGAACTTTTCCGGCATGATTTCATGAAAATCTGCGAACATGCGAGTCTTAAGGAGTTCGCTGTGCACCGCAGCGACGCCGTTGACGGTGTGACAAGTCACGAGCGCGAGGTGCGCCATGCGAACGCTCTTCGATTCGATACCCTCCTCGATGATGCTCATCCGTCCGATGCGCGTGTAGTCTTCGCCGACAATGGACGCGAGTTCTTGAATAAATCGCCAGTTGATGTCGTAAATGATCATCATGTGACGCGGAAGAACGCGCTCGAGCAAATCGACGGGCCACTTCTCAAGGGAATCCGCGAGCACGGTGTGGTTCGTGAAGCTGAAAACCTTGGACGTGATGTCCCAGGACTTGGTCCATCCGAGCTTGTGTTCGTCGAGAAGCAAGCGCATCAACTCGGGGATGCCGAGCGCCGGATGCGTGTCGTTGAGTTGAAGCGCAACTTGCTCCGGGAACTCGTCAAACGTCGTGTGGTTGACCAAGTAGCGACGAATGATGTCCTGCAGCGTGGCGGAAGCGAGGAAATATTGTTGCTTCAAGCGAAGCTCCTTGCCTTGGTACGTGCGGTCATCTGGGTACAAAACAGCAGAGATGGTCTCGGCGCGTTGCTTTGCGAGGATGGCTTGCACGTAATCGCCGGTGTTGAAGGACTCCAAGTCAAATTCGCGCGCGGGCTTGGCGCTCCAGAGACGAAGGTTGATCGTCGTGGGCGTGTTCCATCCCGGAACGGGATTGTCGTACGCCACGGCGCTGATCTCTTCGCCGCCGATCCACTTGTACATTTTCACTCCGTCTACGTCTTCCTCCTCGACGCCGCCGTAAAACTTCACAGGATACGTAATGTACGGACGCTCAATCTCCCACGGGTTGCCAAAGTTCAACCAGTAATCGGGATGTTCGTGCTGAAACCCATCGGTGACGGTTTGGCGAAACATGCCGTACTGGTAGCGAATGCCGTATCCCCACGCCGGAAGATCCATGGTGGCCATGGAATCCAAAAAGCACGACGCCAACCGTCCGAGCCCGCCGTTTCCGAGCGCGGCGTCGCGCTCCTTGTCCACGAGCGTTTCGAGCTCGTACCCGAGCTGATGTAACGCCTCCGAGTACTGCGGCTTGATGTCCAAGTTGTACAACGAGTTGAGAAACGAACGTCCCATCAAAAACTCCATGGACATGTAATAGACGCGCTTCGGGCTCTTGTCTCGAAAATACTGTTGCGTGTCGTTCCAGCTTTCGATGAGACGATCGCGCACGGAAAACGCCGCCGCGTTGTACGCCTCAAAGTCATCAAACTGGTACCTATTTCTCGCCATGGTGTACTCGACGTGATTCACGATGGACTCTTGCACGCTCATCACGTCGTTTCGAAGATACCGATCCATGAGCGAATACAACAAGTCGTGCTTGCGTCGCTCATCCGTCCCCTTGGGCGCCGAACTCAGGATTTGCTCGTCGTCCGGTCTCGCCATCTCTAGTCCACCGCTCTGAAAATGCGCCTTGAGAATCATCCCCAAACACGTTCGAATGTTCTCCACGTCCTCCGCCTCGGTCACCTTACGTCCGCTCAGGTCCTTGACGTGAAAACAATCCGACACGCGATCCTCCGCCGCCGAATCCACCACCGCCTTGTCGATGTTCAGCCCCAAATCCGCCAACGCCGTCGTGATGACGCGCAACGTCCCGGGTTTATTCGGCGCGTCTCGTATGTGAATCACCGTGTGCTCGTCGTCCGACGTCGTATCGATCTCGATAATCACCGAAGACGTCCCCGAGGACGACGTCGCGTCCACCGATCCCGACGCGCCCACCGACGATCGTCGCCCCACCGCCGACCACACGCGGGACATTTTCACCGTTCGCGCGCCGCGCCCTCCGACCGTCCCCGGTCGTCGCACCGCGCGCGCGGTCGCCGTCTTCATCGTAACCGTCGGTGTCCGCGATCGATTGGATTTCGCGCGCACCGCGTCGCGGGGCGATTCGCGCGCGGTGGCCCCGGCGCGCGCGCTCGCGCGACTCGACGACCGGACGCGACCGAACGGAGGAAAACGCGCGCGACGAGTCCCGGGACGGCGCTCGCGCGTCCAGCGTGTGACGCGGGCGTCGAGCGGGAGGGGCGATCGCGTCGTCGATTGCGAAGATCCGCTCTCGATTCGGTTGGGCCGATCGAGTGGGTGTGTTCTTGAGTCAGGACTCGTCGAGCCCGAGATACTTTTCGGGCGCGGTGACGGTCGGGGCGCGTCGCGGCCCGATCGAGCGCGCGAGGCGGCGCGTCGGTCGCGCGACGCGACGGCGGCGCGTCGTCGGTCGGTCGCGTTGACGTCGCGCGTCCGAGTCGGCGTCCGAGTCGCGTCCGGGTCGGGTGGCGGTCGGGCGCGCGACCGCTCGACTGGAAAAGATGAGTGACGACGCCGCCGACGACGACGACGCGGGAGACGTCGACGCGAATGGTGACGCGCGAGGACGGGGAACGTGCGGACGGTGCGTGCGCGACGTCGTCGGATGCGTTCGCCGTGCTCATGGCGTCTCGCGCGCGCGCGCGCGCGTCGAGAGGGGCGTCGAGCGCGCGACCGAGACGCGCGGGCGCGGGCGCGGGCGCGGGCACGGCGACGCCTCGGACGCGAGGTGGAGGGGCGGGGGCGGGGGAGAGGGGAGACGGTGTCGTGGACGTCTCGGGATCGATGTTCGCGCCGTGTCCGGTGTGCGGACGGACGATCGCGATCAAACACGCCGACGCGCACGTGAGCGCGTGCGTGCGGCTCGGCGAACGCGCGAGAGAGAGGGGCGGTAAAGTACCGACGAGCGCGGAGGCGAGGACGGTGAAGGAGGATTTTCGCGGTCGAAGGAGTCACACGGGGAAGACGACGACGGGATTCGTCGCTGGGGATGAGTTGAGAGGCGGGTGGATCGAACGCGGCGAGTCGCGTCGGCGAAAGGGACGCACGGACGAAGAGCAATCGGCGGAGGAGACAAACGACGCGTTCGCGGAGATGCGTCGAGCGGCGAAAAGAATGGCGATGGTGAAACTTCCGGGCCACTTTCTCATCGAGAATTTCATCGATGAAGACGAGGAGAGACGAATCATAGAATTTTTGGACGAAGACGTCGAGCGTCCATGGCGAGATTCGAGTTTCAACGGCGCGCACGAAGGGAAAAAATACGGCGTCGAGCCGAACCTTCTCAAACGCATCGTCGAGCCGGCTAAGGTGCCGATTCCGAGAGTATTGCGAGAGTTGGTCATCAAAAAGTTTGCCGACGCGCATCCGACGCTTAAAAATTTCAGTCCGAACGAATGCAACGCCATAAATTACAGAAAAGATTTAGGAAGCGTGTTGACGCCGCACTGCGACGACAGACAGCTGTCGAGCGATTTACTCGTGAATCTGAGTTTGGTGTGCGACTGCACGATGACGTACACGAATGAAAAATTCCCAGAAAAGCGTGTCGACGTGTATCTGCCTCGACGGTCGCTTCAGATTCAATCCGGGCAAACTCGATACGATTACATGCACAGCATCGCGAATGAAAATTTACACGGCAACAGACGCGTAAGCGTCACCTTCAGAGAGTCTGGCGTGCTGAAGAAACCGTAAAACTAGACCTAGAAGACGTAGAACTCGTCGTAGTCAAGCCAAACAGACAAACAAACAAACAGTTTGCCCACCTCAGTGCGCGCCTCGGTCGTCGTCGGCATGTCGCCGCCGTCCGTCGCCGGCGCCCTGCGCGAGGTGTTCGACGCGGACGCCAAGTCGCTGGCGCGCGCGCTCGACTCGCGCGACGCGTCGACGACCACGCGCGTCGGACTCGCGCTGGATGTTCTCGTGGCGCACGCCGTGAACGACCTCGACGCCGTGTTCGAACCATCGCTCGAGCGCGTCGGAGCGTGCAGGGGGGCGCGGTGCGTGTTTGTCGCGTTGGTGTCCGCGCCGAGCGTCGCGCGCGCGGTCGGCGCGCGGTTGGAGGCGCGGTTGGGAACTCGCGGGGACAAGCGAGCGCTCTTGGCGGCGTGCGCGGCGACACGAGCGATCGCGAACGGGGAATCCGTGGACGTTCGCGCCGTGTTCGAGGGTGAGAACATTTTACGTTTATTGCTGGACGTCGCGAGGGAGGGCGACGCGCGCGCGCCGACGCGTTTACACGCCGAAGCCGCGGATGCGTTCGCCGAGCTCAGCGCGCGTTGGTGCGCGCCGAACGCGCCAAAGTCGACGTCCGCTCGATGCGAGCCCGAGTTGCGCGACGCGATCGATGTGCGTCGCGCCTTCATCGACGTCATCGCCTCGTGGGCGCGCGACGCCGGTGGACGAGGGTTGTTCGTGGAGTGTTGCGAAAAAGCGAGCGCCGCGCTCGAATCCTTCGCAGCGGCGGCAAACGCCGACGACGAGACGCGCGCGAACGCGTCGCGCGCGTCCCACGATGAATTATACCGACGCGCGTGGTTCACGTGGTGTCCGGCGTTTATCACCGTCGCGACGAAAAAGTCAGAGAAAAAAATGGTGCGCGAACTTGAGCTGGCGTTTGACGCTGCAATCGAGACAACGAATCGAAACTCTGGACGCGGCGTCGCGCGCGCATTGATCACCGTGGGATTATACCTCGGTCGAATCGGCGTCGATCACGAAAACAGAGACGTGTTGTCGTCCATGGTGAGCGAGGACACGGCGAAAAAGTTGGACAACATGTTACAGACGTACACGGGCACGGCGCTCGCGCCCGCGTTGCACTCCGCTGATGAAGACGCGCAGAGCATCGCCGCGACGCTCTTGGGAATCGTTCTCGCCCCCGACCACTTGGGATGGACGGAACGATGTGAGTCTCTTCTCGACGGCGTGTTACCGTTGGTAGAAGAGTCAGGTGACGTCGTCTCTCTCGGTTTCGCGAGACTCGTCGGAGGATTAATCGCAAGAGATCCTCGCGACGACGCGTCGACGAAGATGTTACAAATGTGTGGAAGTACCGCGAGAAGCGCGAAATTGAGCGCACTGCGCGTGTGTGCCGAGATGGTTCGTCAAGGAGACGGCACCATGGACGCGTCGTCGCTCGACGCCGTCGTGCGTTCGGTGTTGCCGCGTTTTCAAGACGAAGATTTGGACTCGAGAAGAGCGGCAGCGGAGGTGTTCGCTCACGTCGATCCGTCGCACGCGTTTCCAGCGCTAATCAAACTCTTGGATTCGAAAGATGCGAGAGAGCGCTCGGCCGCGAGTGACGCCATCGTGGAGACTTTACGACGCGGAGAACCTTTTGCCGCCGGGCTCGGCGCATACTTGAACGCCATCCTCTCCATCGCGGCGGCGTCTTCTTCTTCGAACGAGAGAGACGACGCGAATCGAGCGTCCATCGGCGGCGCCGCCGCGCGAGCGATCGAGACGCTCCCCCGCGTCGCCGAAAACATCAACGCGAACGAATGGCCGAGCGTCGTCGACACCGTGACGTCAGCCGTGTTTGAAACGCCGGCGTCGTCGGCGTTGATTCAAGCTGTCACCGCGTTGATGCCGTGGATGGGTACCGCTCCCTCGCGCGCGCGCGTCGTCCGAGCGTGTCTTCTGCGATTGAAATCGCAAACCATCGATAAGGGCGACGACGAGCGAGAGGTATTCGAACGACTCGCACCTCTGTTGATTCTCTGCGCGTTACCGCTCGACGCGTGGAACGATTCGAGCGAGGACGTCGTCGACGTGCGCGCGATGTTGCGACGACGAATGTTGAACGTGCGAGGCGAGTTCGAAGACGCGAGACGTGTGAGCGCAGAGTTGTGTGGGCGACAACCGCGAGAGACGTTGGATGACATCGTCGCGACGACGTTACGCGATGCGCTCTGCGGAGCGAGAGAAAACGCAGACGATTTAGCGAGAGTGCGCTCGTGCATGTTTTGTTGCGCATCCGCGCTCGCCGTGCGTGGCGACGTCGCCATGTCCCTCGACGCGAAGGACGCGTTGCGATCGGCGTGCGTCGACGCGCTCGCGTGGACATCTTCGAAAGAGGATCCCGAACTTACCAAGGCGCACGTCGGCGCGATGGAAACTTTGGCGTCACTCGTCGTCGCAGAGATTACGAATCATCGAGGCGACGAGACGATGACGAAGACCACATCAAAAGTTTTGCTCGAACCAATGGCGTCAGTTCCGGTCCCGAGTCCAAAAACGTCATCCGGACGCGCGCTCATCGTCGAAATCGACGACGACAGTCCCTCGGCGAGCCGCGAACGAACCGAGTGCAAACTGGAAACGCTCAGCGGCGTGTTATACCTCGCGTGTGGCGCGACCAAATCCATCCCACACTGGGTCGACCGGGCGAGGCGCGAAGACTTATCGACGCAATTGGCGATGATGAACGTGCTCATCGCCGCAAACGCCAGACCTTTGGGCGTCGCCAACGCGACGCTCATGCGCGCGTGTTTTCCCGCCCTCGTCGCGTGCGCGGAACGACGATGCGAACCGGAGATCCGCGTCGCAGCTTTACAGGCGCTCATGGTGGCGCACCACAGCGCCAAGGATGGTGTTGACGAGGCGCGCGCCGTCGAGCTCGCGCTCGTGGCGACGAACATTCTTCGAGACCACGCAGCGGGAGACGCTGCGCGCATGGGCGCGACGAAAGTCGCCACAGCGCTGCTCTCATCGCCCGATCGCGTGCTCGAGGCGATAGGCGTGAAGAATCTGCACGCCTTACGAGATGGACTCGAGACCGCGGCTCGCCTCGCCGCCGATGGGGAAGTGTCGGCGCTCGCGGCGAAACTTGCCAGGTGCATCACGACGCCGAACGCCGGTTTCGGCGCACGTTAGGCGATAGAATTAGATTAGCGTAGATGTCATTGTGTAGAAAGGCCTTTCGTAGTACGTACATTATAAAAGGAGTCACGCGTCAATTAAAAGAGGACGCGATCGTCGCGCGTGTGTATCTGAATCCTCGTATCGTGTCATTCGGTCTTGAGCGGCGTGTCTTCGACGCCGAAATCGTCGTCGTCTTCTCACGCGACGACGCGGTCGACGACGTGAATCACGCCATTATCCGCAAAAATGTCCGCTTGGACGACCGTGGCGCCTCCAACGATGAGGGATCCGTCGACTTGACGCGCATCGACCGCGCCCCAGAGCGTAGTGAGCGGAATTGGACCCTGGGCGACGGCTTGGGCCAGATCGGCGCCCGTGACTTGCCCAGCCACGACGTGCTTCTTCAAAACATCACCGAGTCCCGGACTCGCCAATAGTTCCTCGGCCGTGAGACCGTTCTCCGCCAAGAACGTCATGATCGCCTCGTTCGTCGGCGCGAACACCGTCCACGGTCCAGGTTGTTCGAGCGTCTCCATCACCTCCGGGACGGCGACGAGCGCCGTCGTCAACGTGGAGAAACGCGCATCCTCGATGGCGACGTCGACGACGGTTCGTTCGCTCACCGTCGGCGCCTCCGCCGCGGGCGCGGGCGCGGGCATCGTCTCGACGCCCGCGGGCGGCATCGCCGGCATCGGCGCCATCGCGTCCGCGCGGTAGGGATCATCCACCGGCGCCGCCTCCCAAGTCACCTCTTGGCCCGAGGCCAACGCCGCCATCGCCATCGCCAACACGCCCACGACGAGCGAGCGCGCGGTGCGTCTGCATCGAGAAGAGTGAGTCATGTCGTCGCGCGTGAAGTTGGTCGTCTTGGTCGCTCGACGCGCGTCGCGAAGTCTCGCCGACGTCGCGGACGTCCGAGGTGTCGAGACGATTCGTCTTCTCGGACGTCGCGAGGCGTGTGCGCGAGACGGGACCGCCGCGCGCGCGCCGGTCGATGCGGACAACGACGAGGTCGTCCTCGGTCGCGTCGTTCGCGGACGCGCGGCGTCGCGTCGTCTCTCGTTCGCGCGACTCGTCGAGACGTGAGTTCACGCCGCGATGCCGTCGCGTTTCGTGCCGACGCCGGCGACGTGTGTCGCGCGGGGCGAGCTCGTCGTCGGCGTCCTCGCGCGCGCGATGGCCACGTCGACCGCGAACGTCGACCCCGCGCCGGCGACGACGCGCGCGGGCCTCTTCGACGTCGACGCGCTGCCACCGCCCGAGACGTGGGGCGAATCCGCGTCGAGATTGGCGCGCGTCGTGCGATTGAGCTGGAGCGAGGCGCTGGCGAGGTTGGGTATATGGCGATTGGATCACGTCTTGGCGCTCCGGATGCTGTCGCAGCGAGACATGGCGGGAGAGATCGCGAGGGAGGTGGCGAGTCGCGGGACAAGAATCGCGCCCGGCGTCGACGGGCGGTTACGCGCGGTCGGGACGACGACGCGCGAGGAGGATTGGGAGGAGAAACTGCGAGAGATAAAGACGGCGCTCCGGTTCTCGAAATCGCTGCGGCGAGCGCCGGATTTGAAGACGGTGGCGACGCAAGGAGGGGTGTCGCGCGACGACATTCTGTTGAGCGACTTGGCGCCGCAAATGTTGAGACCGGCGTACGTGTTGTTCAAGGATGACGCGGCAAAACGGTTGATTTTCGTCATACGTGGGACGCACAGCGCGAAGGATATGATCACAAATCTCACTGGCTCCGTGTGTCCGCATCACACGATGGGAGGCGAGACCGGGGAGGATTTGAGAGTGGGATACGCGCACAGCGGATTTTTGACGACGGCGAAATTTCTCGAAAGGAAGATTAAGGATTCGTTGTTGAGCGCGCTGGAAGACAATCCCGGGTATCAATTGAAGATTGTTGGGCACTCATTGGGGGGCGGTGTGTCCGTGCTACTCACGGAGATGTTGAGACAGGACGCACGGTTCAGATCGGCCGGATTGCACTGTTTCACGTTCGCTTGCCCTTCGACGTTGAGTCGAGAGCTCGCCGAGTCGTGTCAGTCATTCGTCACGACGTGTGTGAACAACGCCGATTTAGTACCCATGGTCAGTTTTAGCAAGGTGACCGAGTTGCAACGAGAGGTGGTGAGCACCGCGCTCGAGCAGAGACTGTTGGAGAAGTGGAAAAAGGCGAGTCAAGCCGCGATGGCGACGTGCGCTCGAGGGCCGATACCCTCTCGCTTCGCCGCTGCCGCCGCCGCGGTCGGAAAACAAAATTATGGGCCACAAAAGTATCCTAAATGGCTTCGCACTTTGGAAAAGATGAAGCGACGACACGATAAACTGGTAGAGGCAAGCTCGCTGTACCGAAAGAGTTTGTTGATTGGCAAGCGCGTGAGCAACACGAGCTCAAAGTTGGTCAGTCTTTCGGGTGCCTTCATCGCTGGGATCGTGTCACCGCGCCCACGCGAGAAGGAGAACGTGGCTGTCGATCGAAGAGCTGCGAAATCGCTCGAAAGAACGGAGTTCATCAAGACCAACCAACAGGTGGGAGACGTGATTTCCGCGGCGGTGTTGGCCACTGATATATGCCAAGACGCGCACCTCGCGCACGCGAACGCGCACGTGCTCGATCGAACGAAAGAGGAACGGGATTTCAAAGAGTTCATTTTAAACGCACGCATCGCTCTCGACGAAGACTTTCAAAAGCCTCTCACCGCCGCCGACAAGGCGAGGATCGACAAGGCCGAGGCGAACGCCGTGCAGGAAGTTTTGGCGTTACAAGAGGACATCTCCGTCATGAAGGCTGCTGAAAAGTTTACCAACGATGATTTGACGATGACTGCTGATTATTACGGCGCAGATCTGCCTCTACCTCGCATGGATGAGATGAGCGCGTGCGAAGACACCGAGTACTCCCCGGTGATTAAACGCCAAAAACCGCTCTCAAAAGAAGACGCGCGGCGAGACAAGGAAAAGCGCGGCACCGTCCTTCTCTTCCCGGTGGGACGCATTCTTCACTTCGTACACGCGGCGGGATTAGGTGAACGTCAAGACGTCGAGGAATCACCGAAACCAAAGCCGGTGCGCCACGCACTCTTCGTCGACGTCGATTTGGACGTCTACCGCAAAATCATACTTTCGCGAACGATGATCGCCGATCACTTCCTCGCTCAGTACGAGGACGTTCTCGACGGTTTTTTAGCCTCTGCGTCTCCGCGTAAGGCGTAGACTCGATGTACATCTGTAACGAACCGTCCGACCGTCCCGCCTGTCCCGTGCCCGGCGAAGCCTCCCCTCGAAAATCCAGTCCGTCGCCTCACACTCGGTCCGCCCCAAGCGTCATGGGATTCTTCAATTTCGTGAAATCCCTCGGACACTCCGGCGCGAGGTCTGGGGTCCTCTCCGACGCGTCTCGCGAGCAGGTGTCGGCGCACACGCTCGGCGACGAGTTCCCGACCGAGGCCAAGTTTTTCGGTTTGGAAAACTTTGGCAACACGTGTTACTGTAACTCGGTCCTGCAGGCGTTGTACGCGTGCGAACCGTTCCGTGAGCGATTGATCGAACACAACATCGAGCGCGCGCGAGGTGGTGCTGCGTCGACGAGCGGTGCGAAGCGGTTCATCAGCTCTAGCGCGCCGGAGAGCATGCTGCAGGCACTGGGCGATCTGTTTCGAGAAATATCGTCGCAGACGAAGCGCACGGGATACCTCGCGCCCAAGGCGTTCATCGAGCGTCTGCGAAAGGATAACGTGCTGTTTCGCGGGCACATGCACCAGGACGCGCACGAATTTTTGAATTTTTTGTTGAACGAGTGTTGCGAAAACTTGGAGAGCGAATTGAAGCGGGCGGGCGAGTGGGAACCGGGGAAGAAGACGTGGATACACGACGTGTTCGAGGGGAAATTGGCGAATCAGACGAGGTGCTTGTGGTGTGAAAATACCACAAACAGAGAGGAGTGCTTCCTCGACTTGTCCGTGGACGTTGCGCAGAACACGTCCATAACGGCGTGTCTGAATAATTTCAGCGCGAAGGAATTATTAGACAAGAACGACAAGTTTCAGTGCGATCGATGCGGCGGACTTCACGAGGCGCAGAAGAGAATGCTGATTCAGTCCGCGCCCAGAGTGCTCTCGCTGCACCTGAAGAGGTTCAAGTACATCGAGACGCTGGGTAGACACGCGAAACTGAATCATCGAGTCGTCTTTTCGTCCGAGTTGAAGATTCCAAACTTGGTCGACGAGGCGGAACATCCCGACGCGAGTTATGACCTTTTCGCCGTCGTGGTGCACATAGGATCCGGTCCGAATCACGGCCATTACGTATGTTTCGCGAAAAACAACAACCGCTGGTTCCTCTTCGACGACGATTGCGTCGAAGTCGTGGACGAAGAACAGCTCCACCGAGTCTTTGGCTCCACCACTGAGGCGGGTGGCGCCGGGAGCGAGCACGGATACATGTTGTTCTTCGCGAGAAACGAGAAGGACACTGACGATGCGGCGGAGGGCATCCCCTTTACGATGCAGTAGACTAAATTAGATTACATACGAATTAATGTACAAAAAAAAGAACAGTAAGCAAACAGATTATTGATCGAGCAAGAAATCAAGCATGAGCGCCGCGCTCTGAACGTGCCACACGCTGTGAAGGACGACGTACCCCCAGTAGTATCTGTTTCGTTGACACCACATGGCGCTGAATAAAAGTATGAGCGGCACAGGTCCGGCGCGGAGCGTTCTCTCCACGCCAAAGCAAACGCCGCAAAACGCGCCGTACATCACGGCGCAACCGACGTCCAACGCGCAGAGAAACTTGACCCAAGCGACGGGATACTCCCACATCGCCATCTTACCAGGCGTCGCCGACGGTATCTGCAGGTGCAATTTCTTGCTGACATTCGTGTACGCGCTCACCGTACAGAGCTCGCGAGCTGAATCGCTTCGCATTCGTGAGAATCCTCCCTTCGGCGGCGTCTCCGGCTCGCGAAGCTTCTCGCGAGAGAAGCCTCGAAATTTAAAACAGTCGCACGTTGCTCGCGCCGCTTTCTTCACCTCGTGATCCATCCCGAGTTGCAAAAAGTGATACACGGTCGAACAAAACGCGATGCTGAACACGAGCGCGACGTGAAACGCGTGCGAGCGACACACGTCGCTCGCGCATCGCGGCAGGCCTCGAATGAGCAACGCGCCCGCGCCCGAACGCTTCACCACCGCGCCGAGCAGGAGCCAATACGCCGCGTTCGTGCCCGCGAGGAACACTCTCGCCCACAGCGGTATCGACGCGTACAGCTCGTAGTTGATCACCCCGAAACCATCGACTCCGGGCGTCGCGCGCGAATTCATCTTGTTCGAGGCGTTTTTGGAATATTCTGATTTCGCCTCCCAACGGTCCGGCGACTCCGCGCGCGCGCGGGCGAGCGACATCGTCTCGAGGCGCGCGGCGCGAAGAAAGAACGCGCCCGACACGTGCGCGAGACGCGCGTGCGAACGCGTCGTCCTCTGCGTCGTCGTTCGCGTCGTTCGCGTCGTCGTTCGCGTCGACGTCCACGTCGCGCGAGAATGGGAACAGACACAATTTTGATAGCGTTCAAACCACCAGAAGGTGCGCGTGTGAACGGACAATGTATCCGTTTGTCCGATTGATAAAAAGTGATCGCCGTCCCTGTTCGGTGATTCGCCGTCGACGTAATTCCGGACTCTTCGACCGTCGACGGCGCGTATTCGTCGCGCGACGGCGCGCGCGCGCGGAGGAGAGACGCGCTCGACGCGTTTGTTCTCGCGTGGCGAGCGAGCGCGTTCGTCGTGCGAGGGTGACGCGACGCGAGGGACGGTGATCTCGGATCGACGAATAATCCGAGGCGCCGAGCGAATCGACGACGACGACATCGGCGGTGAGAGCCGAGGATCATGGACGCTCGAGGGGACGGAGACGACGTCGATGCGGGTGGCGCGGGTGACGCGATCGCGGCGCTCGTCGAGCACGTGGCTTCGGAGAACGAGGTGACGGACCGCGCGGGCTCGAGGGGACGAGGCGGCAGGGGCGACGCGCGAGGGGCGTCCGCGAACGGAGAAGACGACGACGGCGAGGATGAACAGGCGTGGATGGCCGATATAGACGCTCGCATGGCGACGGTGAAGGATATGGAGGTGAAGGCGGTGAACGGAGAGTATATGGAAGAGGACACGAGCGACGCGGATACGCCTGGGCAGTTTGACGACTTGTTCGAGGATCGCGGTGAGACGATCGTAGATTTAGATGAATCTAGCTTGAAGACGACGTCGATCATGGCGTTCTTAGAGACGTTCGCTCTCGGGCCGGAGAGTCTGAACGGTGGTCGCGTCACGCCGACGATGGGTGAAATATTGGAGCGCGTCAAGGCGAGGAAGCCCGAGTCGTTGCCAGAGTGGACCATGACGGCGGCTGCCGCCGCGAGCGCGTATAAGTTCGCGATTAGTAAAAAGCGTGCCGCAGATCGCGCGGTCGCTCACGCCAAGGATTTGAAAAGGAAACAGGCCAAGCTACAAGCGAAGGCTGATGAACTCGCAAGTCAGTTGCACATAATGCAATACGGCAAGACGTTGGATGGCAAACCCATCAAACCGGGTCAGTTGAAGAATCTTCCACACCAAACGAGGCCTCGAGGTAAAATGCCAGCGCCACCGTCGAAGGAAGTGTCCGAGCTCTGGCAGAAAGTCATCGACGCCGATGTCTGCCACGTGTGCGGAGAGGGCGTGCCCGACTGGTGGCATCCCTCTGATGAAATCGTGTTTTGTGATGGCTGCGATATTCAGGTCCACATGTCTTGCTACGGGTTGAGCAAGCTTCCAGAGGGTGACTGGTATTGCCGAGGTTGCAAGGAAGGAGTGACTAAAGGGCCTCTCATCAGTTGTGGCACTCCCCGTGGTATCTGTACTTTTTGCCCGCATCCAGGTGGTGCGCTCGTCCGCGTGAGTCCCGCATCAAAGTGGGACATGCCGTGGCTACCACCGGGTCACCACGCCCACTTGGTGTGTGCGTTACACTTACCCGAGGTTCGAATCATCAGACAGAAGAATGGACAGGCACCCATGGTGGACATGTCATTGACAAAGGCGAGTCGCATGAACTTGAAGTGTTCCGTGTGTCAAGAAGTTGGCGCTTGTACACAGTGCTCCATGCACAAGTGTTTCAACGCTTTTCACCCATTGTGCGCTCGCGCGAGCGAACAGATCACACTGAGACAGGCAGTGACCGGACAACCCATGATATTTTGTTCCGCACATAGCGCTCCAGAATTTGAGCAACAGCGGTTCTTGACGTGCGGATACAATGAAGACGGTACGACTGATGCGGCGAAACACACGACTGTGTTTTGGGGTGACAACGTGACCACAGACTCGCGTTCCAAACCTATTATCACGAATCCTCCTGTGCCTGCGATTCGTGCGCCCGCGGCGAGGCCGACCCAGCAGGAGGAAAAGCCAAAGGATGTCATCGTGGAAGCGTTTCCAACTGCGACCAGCCTGCTGGCAAAACGCATTGTCGTGATGACACTTTTGCGTCACACTCTGAGCGATGTCACCGCCAAGGAAGGAAATATCAGTAGCGCGCTCATAAAGGTGCAAGATGGCTGTAAGCAGCTCGATCAAGACGAGATTAAGCGTTTCAACAAGAATGACGCAGAGGCTGGCGAAATGAAGGTGAAGGAGGTGCTTCAAACCCTCGATGAAAATTCCAACAAGATTCCTCAGGATGGTGCGATGTACGCCGATCATGCGCCGTGGAAATACTTGAAGTCACATCAAATAGACGCCGTGCACTGGATGCGTAAACTTTTCGCCGTAGGGATGAGTGGTATTTTGGCGTTTGAAACGGGTCTCGGGAAACGACTCACTTCGCTCGCTTTCATTCAGTGGGCGCGCGACGGTATGCGTGAGCCGGGACAACACCTGATTGTTTGTCCACAAGAGACTGTGCACTTGTGGATCGCGGATCTTCATCGTTGGTGCACGTCTCTCCGTAGCATCACCTTGATGTCTGCTGAAGACGAGAAGAGCGCGACGAATGTGTCGACGCTCAAAAGTTTATCCTTTGACTTCGTCATTATTCCCTATGAGCACATTGCCGAAATGCAAGTGACTCAAGAGTTGTCTTTCAAGAGCGTAATTTACGACGAATGGGAAGATAAGAGATACGCGGGTAAATCGATCCAACACTTGGCCGATCTGAAAACGGATTCCACTTTTTTCCTGAGCAACGATGCCACGGATCCCAACGTCGACGTGTTTGCCAGTTTGATGTTTCCGCAGTTGGTCAAATGTCCGGACATGAACGCCAAGCACAAACACAGCAAGGCGTATCCCGGCGTTTGGACTGAATTGTTCGTGCTTAAACTGAACGAGCGAGTGGTCGAACCTCCGGTCGTGCCCGCTCCGTTGGCCAAGTTTTGCGACTTTTCACTCGACGTGGACTCGGAGTCCTTACTCAGCGCCCTCGCGCACGTCTGTAAGGGTATTCGCGGGAAGGGCCAAAAGGTTCTCTTACTCGGTAGCGATGAAGACGACTTGGCGCGAATCATCGAGGCGATGCGAGCGGCAAAGATTGACCACGTTCGCATCGACAAACCGGGCGACAAGTTGGGTTCCGTGCTCTACGCCGTGGCGAGATTCAACACCATGGCCCCGGAGAACAATATCTCGTTTCTCATCTGTCACGTCGCCAATCTGCGTCGACAGCAAGGACTCTTGTCGAACGTGAGCACTATTCTTTTCCTCGACGGTGAGTTCTCTGACAAGATTGACGCCTCGGGAGCGCCGGTTCTCGAAAACATGTGGCGAGCGGCGAACCGCGTGTGGGGACTGAATCCGGTGAAGGGCACGACGAACTTTATGCGCCTGTCCGACAAGCGCGGTAAGCACATCGCGTGGAAGAAGGAAAAAGTTGACGCTGAGTTGAAAGAATTATCGAGTTGTTCCGAAGCGATGGCGTCGTCCGTGAACGCGATAATCGAGCGCATGCCGTTCAATGTCGTGGTACCGCCAGAGTTTTGCGCAAAGGATGATGAACTCTGGGATGCCGCCGAGGAGAGAAAGCAAAAGCGAGCGAGCGTTACCGATCCTGAGTGGTGGACGTTACACGAACACAACTGCGTGTACTGCGGAGGCGTTCCTGGTCAGTGTAAGAATATCCCACCCGCGTTTCTGCCGCCAGAAAAGGCGGGCACGAAGGTTCGATGCAAGGCGTGTCCTCGAGTCACCTCGATGGGGTGCGCGTACATCCGAAGCGTGCCACAGAAAGGTTGGACCTGTCCGCAACACAGTTGTTTGGTTTGCGGTAAAGATGCGGCGCCGGAACACGTCACATTTCGCTGCGTCTCTTGCTCGCGCGCCTTTTGCGACACGTGTTCGTCCGGAGCGGCTTTCGACGCCATCGCGGACCACCCGGTGTGGGGACCTTCGGGATTCACGCTACCGCCCTACTATGAATACGTCCGATGCGCTATTTGCGTGGATTCTCTTCTCAAAGACACGACGCGCGCGAGAAGAGGCAAGTAAATTGACTTAGAAAATAGACTTTGATCATACAGTACAACTAACGAAAATGTCCTGGACTGGCGGGCGTCGAGACGCGTTTCGGCGTGGCTAATCGATCGAACACGTTCGCACTGCGTGGCGTCAGCGGTGATCGCACCGCGTCGCGTTCCCTATGTTTATCCGAGTACTTTGCGTACGCGTACGGCGATTCATACGTATTCCTCGGTCCGTGCGCCGCTTTGGCCGCCTTTTTCAACTTTGCCGCATCGGCTCTGAGCGCCTCGTTCTGCTTTTCCAAAGCCTCCCGCTTCCCCTCGCTCTCGCGCACGTCGCGCTGCAACCGCATCATCTCATCCCTATACGCGTCCGCGATCACCTGCGCTTGCCTCCCGAGCTCTCGTCGCAATCGACCAATCTCCTTTTCCCTTCGATCCGCCGTCTCCGCCGCCGCCGCGTCCTCGCCCGCCGCCGTCTCCGCCGCCGCCTCCATCCGTCGCGTCTCCTTCACCTCCGCCTCCAACGCGTCCGCGCGCGCGTTCGTCTCTCGTAACGCCTCTCTCAACCGCGCGTTCGACGTCTCCAACGCCTCCGCGCGCTCCTTGAGCGCGTCTCTCGCCAACCCGCCGTCGTCGCGCGTCAGCGCTCGCTCGAGTCGTTCCCCCAACGATTTCGCGCGCGCCTCGGCGCGTCTCGCCGCGACGGTCGCGGCGTCTCTCGACGCCTCGAGTTCGGCGATCGTGACGGCGGCGTCTCGCGCGCGACGTCGCGCGTCCGCGAGCGCGGATTCGAGCGCGGACGTCGTCGACGCGTCGTCGTCGTCGTCATCGTGGCTGATGCGCGCGCGGCGCGCGAGGGCATCGGCGAGCGGCGACGGCGCGCGCGCGAGCATGGCGCGCGCGAAGAGGTCGCGAGAGGTTCGCGTCGAGTCGGGTCGGGTCGGGTCGCGGTGGACGACGCGACGCGACGCGCGATGACGCCGGGCGATGACAGCTACCAATCATCATGTCTTTTCGCGTCCTCGCGAGCGACGTTTGTGCGGTGTATGAAATAATGTTCTAATGCGTGGCGCTAGGGACTGATCAGCGCGGAATCGTCGTCGTCGTGGTCTTCGTCGTCGTGGTCTTCGTCGTCTGAGAAACAAAAGGATGGATCCGCGGGGATGTAATCCGCGCGAGACCACTCGGCGGCGCCGACGGCGTGCGCGCCCTCGGCTTCTTGAAGACACAACCAACCGAAACCGGTGGGATCGCGTTCGAATTCTTCGCGATTTTCGAACGCGTTGATGAGATTGGTCAGCATCACGGATTCGGCGCCGTGTTCGTGCTCGATGAAACGGCGGAGGAGGCCGACGGCGTCCGCGGTGAGCGTTCGTCTCGCCTTGGCTTTGTTCCACTTGAACGAACCATCCGCGGCGAAAGCTTTGGGGTACAAGCGACGGAGGAGCGGCATCAGCGCGGACTTTTGTACGAGTTCTCGACTCTCTTCATGGTCGTAATTTACGGCGCGCATGACGGCGCAGTGAAATTCCCAATATTGCTTTCGATCGAAGCCGAGTTCGAGCAGCGCGACTCTGTCCTTTACGAAGTCTTGAGAGAGCTCGATTTCAGAGCTCGGCGACGGAAGGATGTCGTCGGCGTCTGCGCACGCCGTCGTCGTGGCTGGTCGCCACTTTTGCAAGATCGCGTTCGCGTCCAGGCGACTCGGAACGAAGCCGTGCGCGTTCGTTCTGGCGCAGCGCAAGACCTCTCGCCATGGTTCGTTTGACTTTTGCGCGACGGCGGCTTGTCCAACGACGACTAAATGTCTTTTCGCGCGGGTGAGTGCGACGTTGAGCCTTTCGGCCGTGGTAAACGTCGACTGGGGCGCTCCACAGAGGGTGAAAATGATTATTTCCTTCTCTTGACCTTGGAACGCGTCTACCGTGCTCACCTGGACGTCAGCCGGAGAAAAGGATTCAGCGTCGTCCCCGTCGGCGTTCATCGTCGGTGCGTCCGAGGCAAAAGATTCGAGTTTAGAACTCACCAACTTTGCTTGCGCCGCGTAGAACGCGATGACGCCGATTTTCTCCGCAGAAACACCGTTATCGAGCAGACATCTCACGACGGAAGTCACGCGCGTGGCTTCGTTGACGTTAATCTTACTCTCGCCGTCCTTCTCGTCGTAGCCGATGGTATCCCACCAGACGATGGGTGGAAGCACGCCCCGCGGCGCCAGGAATATCAAACCCGAGCGGTCGATCGCGTTGATACCGTCAATCAACACACCGCCGTAAAAGCACTTGTTCGGAATCGCCGACAGCATCGGATGCAAACGATACTGAGTGCGCAGCGTCAGCGTGGGATGTCCGACGGCGCTCAGTCGAGAGAATAACGTTCTCATGAGCGGATTGCGCGTCGAAGTCGCGTTTTTCTTTTCGGGAACGGTCTCGACGAGCGGAGGAAGTTGCAAGGGATCACCAAACGCGAGCAGCGTCTTGCACCGCGAGTTGACTATCGGAAGCACGCTGCTCGGTTCCGTCATCTGCGAGCACTCGTCGAGAACCACCACTGCAAACTCCATGTTCTTGACGAACTCGTGGGATGACGAGTAGCACGTCACTCCGACAACGCTACACTTTTTCAACAAGCCCTTTCTCGCCCTGCTCTTGTCGCTAGATATGGATTTAATTTCTTGTTCGAGAATGGCTCTCGTGCGCGCCGTCGACGCTTCACCAAGCATGGCTTCGAGCTCTTTGACGTGACTTAAGCCGTCAGATTTTTGCTTGGCGTGAATCGAATACGGAAGTATGGATGCATCAATCTTTCGAACACTCCCGATGCGAACAAAATCCGTGAATCCCAGGTTGAGGAGCGACTGCAACACTCGATCGACAGCGACGTTTGTGTGTGCGCTAATCATGATGCGACCGTTTGAAGACTTCAACTGTTCCACGGCTTTGATGACGAACACGGCGATGGTGTGGGTCTTTCCGCTGCCAAATGGACCGTGTACGAGACGAATCGGAAACGGAGACACGGACGTCGCACTCGCGAGTGCGCTAGAAACCGCGCGCGCTTGATCGTCGTTGAGCGTAAATTTCCGCTTGAGCGCCTCCGCGCCGATCTCCGAGTCATTCAAATAGAGCTCTTGCTCCTCCTCTCGCTCCTCGGGCGGTGGATTCCCGAGAAGACTCGTCAACATCGGCGATGTCGACTCCTTACTCAGATTTGAGATGGCTTGCAACTCTTCAAACTCTGAAAACGCATTCAGCGGCGTGTGCAGCGCGAAGACATTCATCGAACAGTTATCGGTAAACCGTCGCGGTCTCGGACTCAGAAGACGCACGTTTATCTCTCCGTCCTTGCTCGGCCCGAACCATGTGCTCTCCACGACGCCGACCCAGGGCATGTTGGCGCGATCGCCGATCTCTCGCGACGATTTCACCTCGAACCACGGATCGGTGCTCACCAACCATACGTCGCCCTTCGTGTATGGCCGTTTGCTCTTACCCTTCATCGACTTCCATCCCGGCACGTGCAACCGAACGACGATCTGCTCCTCTGTCTCCTTTGTTTTACAGTATTTTCTCGACACAATCTTGCAATCTTTAAAGAAATAGCGCAGTTTAAACCGCTGATTCAACATGTTCGCCAAAATCGGCAACTTTGGCTCTGCGCGCATCTCCGCCGACGATTCGTCGCGCATCTTTTTCAACTTGATCGAGAGGTCTCGAAGACGAAGCGATAGATTTTCACACGCCGCGGAGATGAAGTACGATTGATACTCGCTCACGGACGCGAACGTGGCCGTCTTCTGGAAGGTGACGCCATCGTAATCGTGCGGCGGCGCCGTCACGCGCGTCTCCGCCGAGAGTGGCGCGTCCGGCGCGCGACGAGGACGCGCCGGCGGTTTCTTCACCTGCGCGCCGACACTCTTTTTTCGATCGACGCGCGCCACGTTCGACGCGTTATCTACGACGCGACACGCGAGTGGTTCATCGTCCTCGAGATCGAGATCGTCGTCGAGCGACAGACGCTCCTTGACGGCTTCGAAACCGCCGAGCGCCAACAACGCCTTGGCCAAATCGCCCACCGGTCGTTCTGCCTTCAACGCCTCCTCGTTCTCGTCCTCTCGCGTCGACGCGCGCGCGACGACGCGCGTCTCCAACGTCGTCTTCGGCTTTTTCAGCATCGGCGGCACGAACTTCTTGTGAAACGCGGGATTGACGAATCGATGTCTCTTCGCGCGCGCCGCCGTCGCCGCGGCGCCTCCGTCGCCGCTCGTTCCCACCTCGCCTCCGTCCCGTCGCTCGCCCTCGTCCACGCGCTCGTCCAGGTAGACGCCGTATTGCGCGCCGAGATGGACGTCCGCGCCCGCCTCCATCGCCTCCACGACGTCTCGACGCAGTTTTTCGCTCGTCACCTCTCGCGGCGTCGTCTCGGCGTTGACATCACCACCGTCGCCATCTTCCGCCTCTCGCGTCTCGTACAGCGTCGCCCGACCGCTCTCATCGACGACGAGCTCGCCGTCGAATTTTTTAGGTTTCTTTTTCCGCCGCTCTCGCGTCCACGTGACGCGCCATCGCGTCGCCATCGCGATGTGACGACGACGGACGTTGAGATTTCTTCATCGCGTCCGAGGCTTGGACTTGGACTGAGGAGGGACTCGTGACGGATCGTGACTCATTGTACACATGGAGCGACATATCGACGCGCGCACGCGCGGTGAGGCGGATGATGACGCCGAGCGCGAGCGCGGTGGTGCTGGATTTATTTGTCGTGTTTCTCGTCGCCGTCGTGGCGCCGTTGGGCGTGATGCTGTGTCAGAGTCGACGGGCGAGTAAACGCGCGGTGGCGTTTGGGCTCTTGGCGGCGACTGTGGCGTACATCGCGGTGTTCGAACACGCGAGGTCGAGAGAACGGTTCGTGGCGCGCACGAGCGCGGTGTTGGAGACGCGTCGAGTGCGTGGATTGGTGGAGAATTCGACGGAGGAGTCGACGGTGGACGTGGAATTCGAGGACGAGGTTGCGGCGGAGCCGCCGAGCGCGCGCTTCTCATGAGCGACGTCGCGCGGTCGCGAACGCGACGGACATCGACCGCGAGCGACGGGTGGAGGGGAAGAGATTCTTTGTAATCGACGAGACCGCGCACTCCCGTCCCAGCATTGTCGACGTGTCGATCGCATTCTCGACGAGCTAAGCTCGTCGAGCGCGAGCGCCGGCGCTCGGCGTCTTGCCCAGCCCTCGCCCGTCTCGCACGCCCGCGTCTCTCTCGTCGTCCACGCGCGTTCGACGTCTCCCCGCGCGCGCTGAACGTCGACATCACGACGCGGTCCATCACTTCGCCCCGTGTCCGCACCCACCGCCGTCGTCGTCGTCGCGCGCGCGCGCCGCCCCGTCCATGGTGCCCATTTTGCCCGCATTCGCCGACGCGCTCGCGCACACCGTAGCCCACGACGCTCCCTCATCGCGGACGCGAGATGCCGTCCGCGGTGCCGAAACGACCTCGCGTCGTCGATCAGCGAAGGTGCGCGCGCGTTTCCTCCGACGCACCGCGCGCGTTGAGACTCGAATCAACCCGCGCGCGCTTGCGACCCCTCGCGATCGGCGATCCACGGGCACCCGACGAATGAGACGCGCGAGACTGACGATGACGCGCGTGCTCGCGTCGCGTGGGCGTTCGAACGACGCGTGCGATGGTCTTCTTGATCGTCGCGCGCGCGTCGGTCGAACGCTCGACGCGAGCACGCGCCGACGACGGCGATAGGAAGATTCTCCAGCGCACCAAGAGTTTGCTTCGATTTCTCGGGTTGGGACACATGCGAAATATGGGGGCAGATTTGCCGTATAGAAAGCGCGTCGAGTACATGCTGACGACGATATTCGGAAAGACGTTCGATAAGACGTCGCATTGGTACGGGAAACCGAATCCAGACGCGTTCTTCGCGACGGTGATGAAGATGGCGGGGGCGAAAAAGGTCAAGTTGGCGGATGGGTCGGAAATTTTCAGAATGCGGCCGGGAACGACGTCGTACGAGGTGAACCGAGGAAAGCTGCGGTCTTTGGGCGTAGAGGAGGATAAATTGAGAAGATTGTTCGCGAAGACTCCCGCGGCGGACGCTCATCATCAGGTGAAGCCGGTACAACCGTTGGAAGTGCCGCCGCCCGGGAAAGACTTGGAGGAGGAGCAGTACGACGAGGAAGAGGAGGAAGAGGACGATGGAGAGGCCGGAGCGGTGGATGACGAAGAAGCGGCGGCCTTGATGATTGGTCTGAGCACGTCAAAGGTGTCGAATACGGAAGATTCGAGACGCGCGCCGAAAAAGCGGGTGTCGGGAAAGCGAACACCGAAGGCCGTCGCGAAGGCAGTCACGAGCGATGTCGGCGTCGGCACGACATCTGACACCCCGATGAAGCCTTCTGTGAAAGAGAACCCGACGAAGAAAGTGAAGATTGAACATAAAGAGGAACCTAAGGGCAAGGGTAAGGGAAAAGAGCCCATAGGAGACAGCGACGATGAGGGCGATGACGCCGTGCCGGCGCAAGCAGTTGAAGACGACGACGATCCCCACACGAAGATGATGACGCATGGAAGGCGCGTGAAACTCGTTCCTCGGGATCATTCGCACGCTCCTCTGTCGATCTGTGACTACGATATGAGAGGAGTAGGGATAGGACCTTTAGAAGACGAGAAGACAGCGAATCAAGCAGAGTGGGCGAGCAAGGGCTATGAAGTTTGTTACCTGCCGGATGGTGATATCCTTGGCCCGTGCAATGAAGAGGAGAATGTGCCGGAAATACAAGAATGTTTAGATTACATTGATGGCTGCATGCCTTCAACAAACGACAGGCTTCGCGAAAATCTTCGTCAATCGCAGTTGATTGAGTGGGAGCGCACCCTCGACAATTTGCGTGTAGACGTATCGAACACGGAAGATTTTGGCAGAGAAGAAGAGCTCGAACGAATCGCTGAGAAATTTCAAGAGCTGAAAAAGATGCTCCAAGAATTTTCCAAGGGTCGAATTTTATAGATTCATGTAAGAAGAGTGTACAAATTTCATTTGAAATCAATTCAGCTATGGTACTCCCGCTCTCAGATTCGGAAATCTGCCGCGAGACATATATGATCGCTAGCGTATCTCACCGACGGTAATCTACCGTGACGTATCACCTCGTCAATATTCGGACATCTCAACACGCGTATCGGCTCTAATTTATCGGTGTGCCAGATGAAGTCGTTCGTTCCCGTAAACTTGGCGTGACACGTCGTGAAAGCAGGTTCACGCCCGTCGACGGTGACGTATGAACTTCTGAGCTCACCCGCGAGCGCGTGATGTACAACGCACCCCCCTGACGTCCAACGCATCATTTCACGTATTTCACCGACTTCTTTCACGTTTGTTGCGCGATCTGTGATGGTGAGTGGCACGTTGGTTCTGCACGGAAAAGGCGTATGGCGATCGCCGAGCGCGAGCGCGATGCCCTGCGCATCCCAGCCGTTTCGAAAGGCGCGCATCGCCACCTCCTCCGTCTCTGAAGCTACATCTATATCATCGCGCTCGCTCTCGCGCGAGTGTTCTTCCTCGTCTTTATCGAAGTCCACGAGAGTTCCAGATAGCTCGCGTCGGCGCACAGCCGCCAAGTCCAAGTGCCCGACGCGGAAAAAGTCATACAGAGGACCTGTCGGAGATATATTGAAATCTCCACATATTATACAATGAGTCTCGAAACCTCGACCGATCGATCTCTCTCGCATCTTGGCCACGGCGGCGAGGAGCACTCGCGCCTGACCAACCTTGACGTCGCCCCTCTTGGGATTGAAGATTAAGTGCCCGTTCGCTATTACGACTCTGGTATCTTTTCGCGTTCTGTGCCTCAACGTCACGACGCACGCCGCGTTATCACCCAACCCGTGATTCATAAAACTCACATTTTCCGAAGACTCGCACTCGAACACGTCGCTTCGATAAAATATCGCGCACCCGTCTCGTTTCTCCGCCGATGCTCGCTCGGCGAACGCTCCTCGCGAGTACGACAACCCATCCAACGTCCGTCGCATCGCCCTCCACGTCTCCTCCTCGTACTCTTGCACGCACAGAACGTCGGCGGCGAGTATCTTCAACTCGGCCGCGAGCGTTTTCGCCCGCGAGGACCACTCGAGACGGTGCGTCGCGACTCGATAGAGCGAGCGCCTAAGCTCGCTGGCGTAACCGCACGCGAGCGTGTTGTACGACACCACGCGGAACTCGACGGCATCGCGAGACGGCGCGGAGCGTTTACGCGACGAGGCGTACGCCCACGTTCGCGCGCGCACGCCCAGACGGGCATTACGCTCGGCGTCGCTCTCCGGCATCTGGCGAACGTTAAGGAAAAGTGTCAAACGAAAAAAAAGTCGCTGATGACTGTGCGCGAGCGTGGCAGAGCGCGACACGCGCGATTCCACGAATGGAAAGAGCGAACGCACGCGATCACGTCCCGCGAATTGATGTAGCAAAGAGACTGCCAGCCAAGAGATAGACTTTAAGCTCAGGGATGGTAATTAATCTTTGCGGGACACGGCGTTCGCGACGCGTGCGGACGACGGACGGGCGGTTTGGAATCTCGAGAGAATCGTATTACGTAGAAATCTAGTCCGCCTCGGAAGGCTTGGCCCCGCGAAGACGACCAGTACGGCGGGCGGCGATGAGACCGACCTTGGCACCAGCCGAACGATCGCGACGGATCGTAGAGGCGTGACCAATGTGCTGGTGGTTACCACCCCCGTGAGGGTGCTCAACCGGGTTCATAGCCACACCACGCACCTTCGGCCAGCTGTTGCGCTTGACCTTGTACTTGTGGTAGCTGGCACCAGCCTTAAGCATCGGCTTATCGCAACGACCACCACCCGCGACTTGACCGACCGTCGCGCGGCAACCAGACGGAATCGTCTTCTTCGCGCCAGACGGGAGCTTGATACGGGAGAAGCCCGTGTCAAGGTTGTGGGAGATCAAGATGCAGTACTCACCGGACGCCTTGGCCAAGGTACCGCGGTCACCGAGCTTGGACTCGACGTTGCAGATGATCGTACCCTCCGGCATAGAGCTGAGCGGCAACACGTTACCGATCGCCAATTGCGCCTTCTTACCGGCGTACACGAACTGACCGGTGTACGTACCTTCCGCCGCGATGAAGAGCTCCTTTTGGAGACCGTAACGCTTGGTGTGACGGAAAGTCATCTGTGCCGGGAACGAAAAAAAGCGTCACAGTCAGTCTCTGTCTCACATTCGTCACCATTTCCGGCGCGTTCGAGCGATGTGGACGGACGAAGAGCTCCACGAACCGCGACCGGCGCGGCGCGCGCAAAGCCCTACTCCCGCCCAAAGCAACCTTCCACCTCCTCATCGTCATCGACCCCTCGGTCGTCGCGCGAGCGATGAACACGCACCTTGGCCAACGGAGCACCTCTACCCGGATCGTGGATGATATCCGTCACCACACCCTTCACATAGCCGTGACGTTCGGCAAAGTCCTGCGTCGTTGAAACAAATCACGCGGGGTCAGTCTCTAGGTCTTTGCACCCATCCCACGACGGCGACATCCATCCCTCGACGATGCCCCTGGCGCGACGCGATCCGCGCGCGAACGAAACCAAAGGCACGAACGCATTCGAATCCACTGCGCGCGCGTCTCTTCGTCCCGTCTCCATCGTCGCATCACCGCCACCCGTCCTCGAGCGCCGTCGCCTCGCCCGCCCCATCGCGATCCGCAGCCGCACGCGCGCGTCTCGTTCGACCGTCGCGCACCTGTTGACGGTGCTTCGCCGCGCCCTTGCGGGTGTGCGTGTGGGAGGTGAAAACCGACCCTTTGCCCTTACGGCAACCTCGGATGACGCGACCCATGTCTAACGCGTCGCAAAGAGGCGGATGGTGCGCCGCGCGGGCGCGCGTCGGGTTCGCCATCCGCGCGGTGACCCGCGCGTCCGACCGCCCATCAATTTTTTTTCTTTTCCCACACGTGCGGACTTTTTCCCATATTGAGCTCACATATCACCTCATCATCGCACGTCCCCCTACCTTGTACACATCCACGAACCGAGGGTCCAGCCACAGATCGCGTTCCGCGCACACAAACATCGGACATCACACACATAAAAAAAAACACGGGCGGTCGGTCGGACATTCGGCGAGACGACCGTTGTCGCGCGTCGGTCGGTGTCCCCGCACATCGCGGACGACGGACGCCCTTCGACGCGACGGGCGCGCGGACCGACCGACGCGGGACGGACGGACGCGAGGGTGACGCGCGCGTTCGGTCGGTCGGTCGTGTTCGGCGCGACGACGCGGACGAGACGGACGGACGTGAAGGGTGGAGACGCGCAAAGGGACAGCTTTTCGGGACGCGCGTCGGGACGACCGAGGGGGACGAGCGCGCGCGCGTGAGGGGTGGTCATGGTGGCGACGAGACGCGCGGCCAAGGCGAGAGAGGCGACGCGTGATGTGCGAGAGACTGTGATTGGGGACGAGGCGTCGCCGGTGAGGTCGACGCGAGAGGAGGGGGAGGAGGAAGAGAAGGCAGATGACGCCGACGAGGGCGCGAGAGGGGACGAGACGGCGACGGAGAGCGGGACGCCCGTGGTATCGGCGCACGATGATTTCGATGACGTCGAAGACGCGTGGGGGTCCATCGGTGAGAGTCCGAGGATCGCGCCGATGTCTCAGACGCCGCCAATGCGCGTGTGCGCGAGAGTCGCGGCCATCGAGGAGGCGGAGCGGCAAAACGGTGAAGGCGAACACGGCGAAGAGAATGGGTTCATGGATGGCATGGAGACGCCCGAACGCGACGTGGCGTCCGCGTGCGATCGCAGCCAAGATGATTGCGGTGATTCGGTGAATCTCGGAGGGACGCCGGAGGGTGCGAGCACGGACGACGATGAGGGGAGTCAACAAGATGCGGGAAGTCAAACGCCGCTCATGTCTCCGACGATGTGTTTCCGACACAGTAACGTCGAGCCGAGAAGCGCGATGAAGCAAGAAGAGCTTTGGCTCTCGTCGCCAATGATCGCGCCGCTCGCGGCGAACTCGAATCCCCTCGGGACTTCGATCGATGCTCGTCCTGCGACTCCCACGCAGCCGAGCGCGACAAAACGCGCAGCGATGAGAATGTCCTTGCCCGCCAACGTGATGCCGATGACGCCCATTCCGATCTCGCGTCAGATTCTTGAAAGAATTGAATGTCTAGGCCCGTCATTGAACATCGTACAGCGGTCCATGCTCGTTGTGGGTATTTTGCTGGACTTTTACTCCAAGACGCAGTTGATTCGCGAACTTATTCGTTTTGCGCGTCAAGGCTCGTGGGTCTGGTTCACGATGGTTTTGATGTTTTTCATCTTCTCGGCGGCGTGTATTACGGGATATTGGGTTCTTCACTACCCGATGCCGAAAAAACCGGCTCAAATAAGCAAGGATCAAAAGGTTTTCGGATTTAGCAAGTACGACTTCAAAGTCATCGTCAGGCGAGTGGGCGCCGTGTGCGCCACGCTCCAACTCGGCACGGCATTCGCCGCGTGGAGAGCGCTCCGTACCAACGATGTGCGAGCTAGAAAAGCTGAAATGGACCTTCGAGGCATGCAGCTCGTCGATACCATCTTCTTGACGTTACCCATGGCGACGCTTCAAGCTTACATCGGAATGGCGTGCTCCTCGCCAGACACCGTGTGCATGGGACGCGAAGGCTTCGATAGTCTCCTCTTCCTCGCCGTCGCCGGTTCCATCACGTCCGGTACTTTGTGTTTCACTTCCTTGGACTTGCACGAGAAACCACCGAAGTACACCTGGAGCGAGTACTGGCAGAATCACAAGGCGCACCTTTCTGAAATGATGGCCAAGGCGTGCTATCGCTTCTTTGAACTTGCGGCGCGCGTGTGCACAATCGGTCTATTTGCGGCCGTCACGGGCCCGTACGTCATCATCGTGTTCTTTGTGCACGCGTGCGTCATACTTGGGTTGCTCAAAGTGCGACTTCCGGGCGTGCACGACCGAAAGGTGTGGGAAAAGTTTTGCGAGTTGCGAGAGTTCACGATTTTTGGACGCAAGTGGCATTTGCCCGTGTTGGACGACATCAAGCTCTTGGTGGCTTGTTTGATTTGGCCGCCTTCGTGCTACGTCTCGAATGCAGCTGATCGTAAAGGCAAGTTCTGGTGGCGTTCCACCTCGTGTCCTCGAAAGTCTTTCTGGTCTTTGATGCGCGAAGACGCGTTGATCCCATTCGCCGTCGTCGTCGGCATCGTCGCAACTGAAGCGGGCATAATGCTCAGCATAATAGCTTTAGTCGCAAAGGAACACTTTTATGGATATTTGTCGATCGCCGTTGGTGTGAATTTCATGTGGCTGATCGGCGCGGTGACCTGGATGAGCGTTGCCGCATTATGGAATCCCTTCACGCCGGAGGGACCCGCGTTGGGATATCCGAGCATCAGCGCCATCAACAACGCCATCGGCGGACGTCAACTCTTCGCTGGGCTCAAGAAGACGCCCACGAAAAAGGCTGATCCAGGATCGTTCTTACGCTCGCCTGGTCCATTTTATCGCTCACCACTTGAGCCAGTCGAAGAAAACAAGAGGTCCATCGATCTCGCGTTGAAAAACGTGGAAACATCGGACACTCCAGACCTCGGTTTCAAGGCGAGCCAAGGTGGCTTGTCTCCTTCTTCCTCGCTCGGGGTGAGAACGACTCCGGTGATGATCAAGGGCAGTCCGAAGCCCGTCGAGGTGTACGTCGATATGGGCGACGATTCAGCTGACATGAATGAGGAAGAACAGATGAATCCGATGGTACTCGCAGCTCTCGGCGAAGAGCAAATGTTGCGTTCTAGTGCAACGTGGCGCGATGATTCCATGGACATGGATCGCACAATATCCGGCGATATTGAAGTCGGGGAGACTTTAGATGACTTGGAAGCTGCGCGCGAGGCGCTCGATGCTGTCGCGGCGCTCAACGTGACAGAGGAATACGACGGCGGCAGTCCGCACCTCATGTCCCCGGCGACTGCGGTGTTTGACAAGGAAAACTTCAACGATACGCCCGAAATGCTGGATCGTGAAGAAGTTAGCCCGATATTAGCAAGCACTTCGCCGCACGTGCGCAATTCGAGCGGATACTCGCCTCGATAAGACTTAAATGTAATGCTACAAAGGAGTCTGCTAAAGCTTGAACGGAACAGCCGCGTCACGAACAATCATGGACGAAAATGCACCCTTTGCCCGAGCGGAGTCTTCTCGACCTCCAAGCTCAGCCGCTCGTATCGATGCGTCTTCAATCGCAACCGCGACGCGCCCGAGGGCGACTAATCCCGAAGCGCCCGCGTACGTGGCGACCGCGCCGAGAGTTAACATCGAACCCACCGTCGCACCAGCAAGTTTGACCGCCCTCGAAGATCCCCTACGTAGGATCGTTGTGAGCGCCGCGGCACCTACCAGACCCGTGATGAATCTGTTTGTATAATCCAACGGTTTCACGTCGGCGGGTTTTTCGTTCAAATATTCGTTAAACTTGGTGCGAGATTCCGAGCTCTCGATGTCGTCCCACAGGTTTGAGATTCCAGAAACGTGACCCGCACCGACGACTCCGACGACGGCAGACGCGCTGGGATCTCTCTGCAAAGTCGTCGCGAGTATCAAATCACGCTCGCGAACGACCGTCTCCGCCGTCGCCCAATCCACGATGCTCATCTTCTTACCAGCCTTGCCTTTCGGCGCTCCGGGCGTAAACATTGGATTTCCTTTGAACGATTCCACCCTCACAAACTCAACCACGCGCTGCGCGCACTTGCGCACCTTCATCAAATCGTCCACTCGCACCGGTAGACCTCTGAGGGACGCATCGAGCATCTCCATGCTCGACTTGATCACCGCTTCGCTGTACTCGCATCCTGCCTTCTCCAAGACGTGCTTGAGTTTCTGCATGCCGGGAAGACCCTGTTTAGGATCGATCGACCCATCATCTTCCATAAGATCTTCCCCGGAACGCGTTATCTCGTCGAATAAGGTGGAACCACGCCTGACGCGCGCGTACAACCGCGCCACCGTCGCGCGCTGGTCCCTGTCCCCCAGCACGACTGTCGCGCCCACCTCCTGCGCGGCCTCAACCGCGGCTACGAACTCAAAACCGGGACGACTATCCAATACCGCCCCCACGGTCGCGTACGCGAGTGATCCCGCGACGAGCGCCAACTGGCCGTTCACTATCGTCTTCAACGCCTCACTCACCGTGGAGACGCGCTTCGCCGCGTGCGCCGCGGGTCTCTCTTTGGACGCGCTCTTCAACAAACTTCGAAGCCGCTCGCCGTCGAGCTCGACGACGACTAAATCCGGCTTCGTCTCCCGAATCACCCGTTTCACTTCGAGCGCGGAGACCGAAGAGACGTGCGCGCTGCCTACGATGGTCACCTCGGCCCCGCTCGAGGGGTGTCGGAGCGTCGTCGCGCACTTCGGTTTGTCTTCGGGATGGTCATCCAAACGCAAGACGCGAACGCCTCCGTGCGTCGTCTCCAGCGAGATTCCGGGCGGAAATCCATCGTTAGACGACCACGAGGACGACGGTTCCTCGTCCGACGGCGTGCTTTGTCGGGCGTCGTGCGCGCCGCGGCGGGACCGGGCGTCAGGCATGCTGTGACGCGACAGTTGGGCGCTCCTCTCGGCTGGGCGCGCGACCGGGCGCGTCGACTGTGTTTAAAACTATGTGTGCGGTGGAATACAAATCAAGTGTCTATGTTGGAGAACGCGGAGAGTCGACGTCCACGTATGGGGTGCGCTTCTTTTGAGGTGTAAAGACACCCGCGATGGACGCCGACTCGGCGAGTCGATGCGCGAAGTCGGGAGCCTGCCCGGTTTGTTGAGTCTGAGTGGTCGAGTGAACGACGCCGTGCGTGTGGAACGTCTTGAGCATCTTGACGAGAATATCTCGCTCTGTTTGAAGCTCGCTCAGGGCATTTTTCATCATTTGACGCTCTTGCGCAAACTGAGTGGCGCTCACCGAAGCGATCGAGGCGATGTTGTCCTTGGCTTTGGCCGCTTCTTCAGTCGCGTTTCGGAGCGCCTCGGCGCTCGAAGCGTCGTTTTCTTCGGCAATTTTCAACTTTTCTTCGAGATTCACCAGACGTTCATTCGCGACGCGCAGGGATTCTTCCAGATTCAATTTTTCTGTCTCTGTCTCTTTGTGACGTTCGCTGACGTCGGCGAGCTCCGCCTGGAGGGTTGCCATGCTTTCGGCCTCGTTGGTCGAACGACTGAGCGCCTCATTCGTGAGACGCAGCTCTTCTTGCATCACGGCGTTGCGAGTCTCAGTCGCCTCAAGACTCGCCTTGAGCGATTCCAGGTCCATCGACAAGGATGCGCTGTGCGACTCGCTCTTCTCTGTAACCAGTCGAAGCTCCTCCTTCGCATGGTGAAGGCTT
>Ga0181576_10000070_pt1 | contig 62877 bp, 39 predicted proteins | sample 101ome_22_FD_132464 | JGI IMG/M metagenome (GOLD analysis project Ga0181576, IMG submission 132464) | Coastal salt marsh microbial communities from the Groves Creek Marsh, Skidaway Island, Georgia - 101412BT metaG (megahit assembly) | ecosystem: Environmental > Aquatic > Marine > Intertidal... | reverse complement strand
GTCCTCGTCGTCGAACCCGGGAATCCCGAGCGTGAACCTGAAGACTGCGAACTCGTCCTCGTCCTCTGCGCTCGCCTTCGTCCGCGCGCGCGGCCTCGCCCGCGAAGAACGACGCGTCGATACCGGACGCTGTCCCGCTGGCGAGAGATTCGACCGTCCTCGCGCGAGCATCGCTCGACGCGCGCGAGCGACGAGACCGCGACCGAACGAACGAACGATCCGGCGCGCGTCGGTCGCGTCCCTCTCCACCGCTCGAGGTCTCCCGCGTCGCCCTCGTCGCGCGACGCGAACTGCCCGCACTGTACGCCTCGTCCTCTCGGTCAAACGCGTCGACGAGGGGCGGTCGTCATGGCGAGCAGCGCGACGCGGAGCGACGCGGAGCGTAGGATCGATGCCCTCGTCGATCGCGCGATCGCGCAGCACGTCGGCGTCGGCGGCGAGGACGAGGACGAGCGGTCGGTGGTTAATTTCAAACTGTGCAAGAGATATTGCGATTATCACCTTCGCGTGCATCGGTATCGCGATCGGAGCGCGGAGGAGGTGCGCGAAGAGATCGAGACGATTCTCGAGCGCATGCGCGTCGCGTCGCAGGACGATAAGGCGACGTTTTTAGAGGTGAGGATGGAAAAGTTGTTGACGCGATGGGACGCAACAGCCGAGGCGAACGGCGAGAGCGACGTCGGGGCTAAGGTGGCGTTGTTGTTGTTGAGACTGTCGAGAAGACCGTTGACGACGACGTTGGAAGAGGGCGCGCGCAAGGTCACGCTTGGAGACGTCGTTGGAGATCGGAAATGGATGGAGAGCGAGGACGAGGCGAGAGACGCCGCGTTTGGCGACGACGACGGCGGACGAGTCGCGGCGGCGGTGGAGTGCGAAGGGGACGACGCGGCGAGTACGTCCACTCTGTCGGTGTGGTCCGACGATAGCGATGTAGAACGAGACGACGTCGTCGGAGACGTGGTCGAGGTGGAGATGGATGACGACGATCCGGGCTTTTCGTGGAGAGATGGGTTGCTGAAAGAGACGACGGCGTCGCAAAGAGCCGTCAAGGCGCTTCGAGGGACGTCGGACGAGAGAGGCGGTGAGAAGGAAGAGATATCGCAACTCATCGTGCAAGCGAGACGGTTTCAGGATGCGTTGAGGGAGTCAAACGCGCAGCGGGGCGATGCAAAGTTGCTCGCGTCGGCGTCGGCGAAGATGTTGCCGAGCGAGACGAGTTTGGTGAACGGGGCTCTGCACGCCCTTCGCACCGGATGCACGGATTTCGACCGCGTCTCTCTACCGCACTTATCATCCATGACTCTTGACGGTGCCCTGATGCCCATTCATCGGGTCGCTGCCATTTTATCCCACATACAAAAGATGACCATATCGTCGGCGTCACTCGGACCAACGATTCAAGCATTCGCCCAGGCCCTCATGAAACAGGCTAGTAAACTCACGGAAGTTCTTCGTCCCCTCGAAAAGCGTATGGCTGGAGAATCTAGCGTGAAAGGTCAACCAACACTTTTAGAATTGCGGGCGACGATACGTGGACTCGAAGTCAAGGTTGACTCGCTCGAGCAACTCGCACTTGAAGCGTTTCCTCTGATAGATACTCCGGCTGCCGAAGCGGCGAGTCATTGCCTGTCGACGATTTATGACATTGTCACAGAATATCAAGCAGCTGCGAATATCGATGGTTTCGCGATCGCATTGCCGGTTTTCGTGGACACGATTCAACCATACCTGCAAGGTTTGCATCGGTGGCTCTCTCTCGGCATATTGGATGATCCATCTGAAGAGTTACTCGTCGCCAGAGGTCGGGCTGCGGATGATTACGTCGGAAGTAAAGAGCACTGGTTACACGGTTACGTACTTCGACGCGATATTGAAACTCCGTGCTTTCTTCGAGAGTTTATGACGACAATACTTGATGTGGGTCGCTCGCTCGTTCTTTTGCACCACACCGAGTCAGAGACATCTCACACGGTGCCAAACTTTGTCCCACATCTGAGTGAGTCCTTTTGTCAGAATGTTCGCGTCTCTCTCGGCGCTTCGAAAGAATTACAGACTATTGATGACGGTAAGACTGCGAGTGAAAACGCCAAGGAACTTGTGAGAATGTCCAGTTGCGCCAGCACTCTGAAGCAAACGAACATCTTCAATAATCCAAATCCAATCTCGCTCGTGGGCCTGAAGGGCGTCAATACGAAAGAAATTCGAGACAATATCATATCGCATCCAACTCGTATCGTAGCGGCGAGTCGGCGGCGACTTGATGGCCCGCTTCAAGGGGGCCCTCGTGAACTGAACTCGTGGCTGGAAGGTTTTTTCGCTTCGCAAGTTCCGGCGTGTCCAATACCTCTTCTGATCCAAAAGTCAATCGGCTCGCACATTAAAGAACGAGCGCGAGATGTCCAAGGTGTGCTGTCGAAGGCACTGAGAGATGATCTAGACATCAAGAAGGAGCTTTACGCCCTGAGAGCGGTCTTCCTCGGCGGCGCGGGCGACGCCGCAATGCATTTCTTCACGAACGTCTTTGACATCCTGGACAATCCCGCAAAAATTGATACGAAATGGAATAGCACGACGCTCAATGAACTTCTAATCGATGCTTTTGCGATTGATAATTCTGGTGAGTTCCCGGAGGAACGCGGGATACAGGTGGAAATCATCCCAGAGGCGGAACAAAATCTCTTCTCTCGCGCCGTCATCGGCACTGGATCCCTTGAGAAGATTGCCTCCTTACGATACAGCTTCGACATCAAGTGGCCTCACAACATCGTCATCTCCCCTAGTGCGATGTCGCAATACAACGCCGTAGCCGTCTTCCTAGGCCAACTTCGTCGTGCTCACGCTGCGATGCAGTCGGTGATGACGGCGCGTTGGTCTGCGCGCATTCGACGCACTCGAGGCAACGGTTTAGGAGGTTCCGTGGCGCGGCACCTCGAGCCTCGATTGCGACATTTCGTGACTTTGCTGAGAACTCACGTTGTGACGCAGATTTTGAGCGTCGATTGGCAAGAGCTGATGAAAAAAATTGACGACGCTTTGACGCTCGAGGCCATGCGCGTGGCGCACGACGCATTTCTCGACGACGCCACGAAGAGGTGTCTGGTATCACCCGATCCCACGTGGACTCTACTGGCGGAACAAATTCGAACGATACTCGCTGTCGCGTGCGAGTACGCAGCCTGTCAGACGGAAGATGGCGCTGTTTCCGACGATGACGCGACTAGGTTGTCCAAAATCTTTGAAGACGCGTACGGTTACATTGAACGAGTCCTCCAGGCAAAGCTCGACATCGGTTCGACGTCGACGCGGGACGCGGAGGAGTTGTTGTTGGCGATTAAATTAAATTAGCGTGCACGCAAATTGGCGTTGCAGATGTAAAATGTTGTTAGAATACGGAAAGTACTAGGCCCCAGCCTTGTCGAGCAAGGCGAGCACGCCTTCGTAAAACACGGGCGACGGACGCCCTTCGAAAAGTGGCTCACCATCTCGCGCCGTGCTGTGCTTCTTCGTCGTTCGCCAGTTTTCGAACGACGCACGGTCTTCCCACGCCGTGTACGTCGAGTAGTTGTATCCATCGTCCGGCGACACGGCGTCGCGGCGCAACATCAAAAACGTCGTGAAGCCCGGCATTTGTTGCAACTCTGACTCTCGCTCGGCCCACTGCTTTTCAAAGGCTGCCTCCTTACCCGGAAGCACCTTAAATCGGTTCATCGCCACGAACACGTCCGCTTCGATCGGATTCTTACCATCCGCCGGAATCTTTCTCCACCCGTCCTCGGCTTGCCACTTCAAGCTCTTCTCCGTCGGCGCCGACGAGAGCGGCAACAAACCGTCGTAAAACGCGGGCTTTGGTCCACCCTTGAGAATCATCAGCGACGACACGAGCATGCTCATAAACCCAAAGATGGTTCCACCCCCGTGCGCCTCTTTGAACGCGTCACCCTTACGCCACGCGTCGAACCCATCCTTGTCATCCCAGATCGTAAAGGAGACGTAATTCGGCTCGTCCGCCGCGTACTCGACCGACATTCCCTCCGGAGCCTCCACGCGTCGCATGAGCGTAAAATACCGAAAGCCGTCCAGCTTGGCCAATCGACTCGGTCGCTCCGCCCATCGCTTCTCAAACGCCGGCCCTTTCCCCTCTTGCACGCAGAATCGGTTCGACGCCACGTACCGCTCGCGCCCGAGTTGTCCCTCTCCCACGACGAGCGTCCCCACCTCATCCATGATGTCCGCGCTCATCCGCGTCGCCACCCCTCCTCGCCGCGTCCGTCGCACCGCTCTCGATCGCACCACCACCGGCGTCACCCCACGCGACGTTCCACACGCCTCCGCGCCGAACATCGTCCCCGTCGTCGTCTCACGACACCCACCTCGCCCCGCGTCGTGACGTCGATCGACGCGCGCACGCGCGCTTTCTTTCAATTCACATCGACCCGATCGACCCGATCGACCGACCGATCGACCCGACCGATCGACCCGACCGACCGACCGACCGACCGCTTCGCAGTCACCCTCCCACGAGACGCATCATCGCCCGTAGTGCGCACGCGTCGGAGCCCATCACGCGTGCGAACTCGTACACGTGGGTGAGTCTCAGTGAGGGTTTAGAATCTATCCACCGATCGTGACTCAACAAACACCCCCTCACGGATGGACTCGGGCCCCCTCGATCGCGCGTCGCGTGCGCGTTCGTTCTCGCGTTCGCGTTCGCGTGGCCTCGGTCGGTGATGTGATGTGATTGATTTGATTGGTGCTCGTGTCGCGGGGCGGCACCGTGCGGCGCGAAGGAGTGCGTGTGGGGCGTGAACGAACGCGCGAGATGGTGGAGACGAGGACGCCGGCGCTGAGCCCGTTCGTGGGACAGCTGTGCGCGAGCGCGTTCAGCGCGTCGTTTGCAGAGTTTTGTACCATTCCTCTCGACACGGCCAAGGTGCGGTTGCAGTTGCAGGGTGGGGGTGGTGGGGCGAAAAAGTACGGGGGAATGCTGGGAACGATGCGCACGGTGGCGGCGGAGGAAGGCTTAGGGGCGCTGTGGAAGGGGATCACGCCGGGAATACATCGACAGGTGCTCTTCGGGGGGTTGAGAATCGGCATGTACGAGCCGGTGAAGAAGTTTTACGTCGGAGAGGACCACGTCGGGGACGTGCCGCTGCACATGAAGATCGCGGCGGGTCTCACGACGGGTGGTTTGGGAATCATGGTGGCGTCACCGACGGATCTAGTAAAAGTTCGCATGCAAGCGGAGGGGAAACTTCCGGCGGGAACGCCGAAAAAGTACCCCAGCGCTCTGAGCGCGTACGGCATCATCGTCAAGCAGGAGGGCGTTGCGGCGCTCTGGACAGGATTGACGCCCAACATCATGCGTAACTCAATCATTAACGCCGCCGAGTTGGCGTCGTACGATCAGTTTAAGCAGACTTTCTTGGGAATCGGTATGAAGGATGACGTTTTCACGCACATCGGCTCCGCCCTGGGCGCCGGTTTCGTCGCGTGCGTCGTGGGAAGTCCAGTCGACGTCGTCAAGTCTCGAGTAATGGGTGACTCCGTCGGTAAATATAAAGGGTTCGTCGATTGCTGCGTGAAGACGCTCACGCACGAGGGACCGATGGCGTTTTACGGTGGTTTCTTACCAAACTTTGCGCGTCTCGGCGGATGGAACGTGTGCATGTTCCTGACGCTCGAACAAGTTCGCAAGGCGATGCGCGAAAACAATATCGCGGCGTTGTGATGTAATAGTACACCGTTAGTTCTCTATCCTGAGACGCTTGTTCGCATTATGGAGTCGCGCGCGTCAATGTAATCGTCGTATAGCGGCGATGCTCATCGTTCGTGTTACAAACGCTCGTTCGCCTTCACCCTACATAAGCTTCTTCCGGAGTTGCCCGTCTCCTAGACCTCGACAACTCCTCGCTCGCCCTATTCGCTAAGAAACCAAACGCCCAACCGGCGCCTTTTACTTGGCAGCCTTCGCGACGGTGCCTTCCCGGAAGCCGTTTTTGAAGCGGCGCGGGAGGGTCTTGAGGTAACGCATGCGGCCGGTCCCCGTGGTCTTGCGGCCGATCGCCTTCACGCTCCAGTTGTCTGTGAGAGAGGGTTAACATCGCAACACACGGTCAGTACGCGTCATACGAGAATCATTCGTGTCGTTCCACCGATCGCACGCGTCCGCGAGCGCTCGCGTCCTCTTCCTCGACTCGCCCTCGCGCGCCCGCCGGATCCACCGCGAGGGTCTCACACATCACGCGACGAAGACGTACATTTACGCGTACGCGCGGACGGATAGCCGCAGGACGCGCACGTAGACTTTTGAATGTGGTAGGAGCGCTTCCCGCATCTGCATCGACGTTAAAATCCATCGTCATCGTCGTCAGTCGTCCGTGCTCATCCCTTTCGAACGCGCGCGCGTCAAGCCCTATTTAGGGTCACGCCCATCGCGGTCGTCGTCGTCGCGTCGCGTTTGCGCCCACACGTACCGTCGGCACAACGTGTGCGACTTGTTACGGCGCGAACCGAAAGAACCAGTACCCTTTCCTTTCTTACCCATGGCTTCTTATTGCGTTCGCGACGGCGAGCGTCCGAGTGAGGGCGATTCGATCCCACCCCGCGACGGACGTCTCGGCGTCCGCGCGAGACCTGAGGTGGTGGTTTTATGTTTCACACACGGACTATTCATGCTTCCCGCACGCACCTTCGTAGTGTGGCTCTGTGATGCCCATCTGACGTGTGTCGAGAGTCGAGATGGAAAAGGGGACTCGAATGACGAATCACGACCGGTGACACGGAATGTCGCCGAGTGAACGTCGACGTTGGTGTCTCACGAATGAATAATCTCAACGACCGAGCGAGCGAACGGTGCGCGTCGCGTCGTTCTCGGTCGCGCGCGCGGTGCGCGAGGACACGCGAGCGCGGGAGATGGGACGATTGGTGAAATTACTCGGCGTCGAGGGCGGTGGTACCACGTGGATCGCTCGCGCGATCACGATCAACGTCGAAGGTGGAGAGACGGTGAGCAGCTCGAAGAGCGTGCAGAGCGCGACGTACGCGGAGGACGTGCAGCGAGTGGAGGCGCAGTTTCAGACGACGACGCCTGAGGCGACGCTCGGGGAGATTCGAGAATGGATCGAGACGCACGCGTGGGACGCGGAGGCGATCGGGGTGGCCACGTTCGGGCCGGTGGAATTGGACGTCATGAACGATCGGTACGGATACATCACCACCACCCCAAAGGCTGGATGGGAGAACACGGACGTGTTGGGGGCACTTTTTGGTCCTCAAGATGAAGCGGCGGCGAAGGCGTGGCGAGCAAAAGCGAGGCTGAAGACGGTCGCGGATGTGCCGTTGGCTTTCGACACCGACGTCAACGCTCCGGCTTTGTTGGAGCACAGCTCACTCAGTCGCGAGTTGAAGCGCTTGGGGAGACACGGCGGTAAATCCTGTTGTTACGCGACGGTAGGCACCGGTGTTGGCGTCGGCATCGTCGCCGGTGGTGATCCCATTCACGGAATGCTCCATCCAGAGGCTGGTCACATGCACGTGAAGATGCTCCCTGGGGAGACGTTCGAAGGCTGTTGCCCGTTTCACGGGAACTGCGTCGAAGGGATGGTTGGAAGTGGAGCCTTGGCGAAGCGACGAGGTATCGCTGCGAGCGAACTTGCCAAATTACCCGACGATGATGAAATTTGGGATTACGCCGCACACTACCTCGCGGGCTTGTGCGTCAATCTCATCCTCACCGTGTCCCCCGAACGCATCGTTCTCGGGGGTGGGGTGATGCAACGCGCTTGCCTCTTCGATAAGATTCGCGTGAAAGTTCGCGAGATTCTGGCTGGATACCTCAATACGGAGGAGATCAATAATGATACGAATTTCCGACACTATATCGTTCCGCCTGCGTGGGGATACGAGACGGGCATAAATGGCGCGCTGTACCTCGCGGAGAACGCGCTGAGAAGAACGCACTGAAACGGTAAACTGCGTTTAGAATGTTGTTACATTATGTAAAGAGGGCGAACAAGATCTTTAAGGAGTTACTGACGTGTTCGACTCGTGCCATATTCACCACGAGCATGTCCCACCCCCCTCTTGTGCGTCGCCAAGGAGGCATCTGTCCCCAGTCCAACGCGGGAGTCGCGATGCACTCGAGCTCTGCGTGCGCCCACGTGTCTCAGGCGACTTTCTCTCACCTCCGAACGGTTAAGAACTTCCCCAAGCGCGCTTCAAACATCATGACGGTGCGTGCAAAGCTCGTGTCGATGGCCAAGCGTCGCCGGGACGCTTTTCTGGATTATCGACTGACCCGCCGCCTCGTTTCGATCTCGATCTTGCGCAGAACGCCGCGAAGGGTGAAGTCTTGCCCGCCGTCATCATTGGTGGTGGACGCGTCGGACAAGCGCTCGCGGAAATGGGCGTCGAGGGTGATGTCATCGTTCGACGAGGGGAGAGTTTCCCGAGCGAGCCAAAAACGGGACCGATTTTCGTGGCGACTCGCAACGATGTCCTCGAAGATGTCATCAAGAACACGCCTCCGGAGCGCAGAAAAGATTTGGTTTTCATGCAAAACGGCATGTTACAGACTTTCCTCGACGCCCAGGGTCTCGGATCAAACACGCAGGCTCTCATCTACTTCGCGGTGGCCGCCGCTGGAGATAAACCGACTGATGGCGTGACCGAATTGAATCCCGAAGGTCTCACCGCCGTCACCGGTAAGTGGGGTGACGCCGTCGCCGCTCGCTTTCACAACGGTGATTTGAGCTGCCACGTCTTGGATGCGTCGACGTACGAGGGATCGATGTATGAGAAGCTTATTTGGATTTGCTCCATGATGCTTGTTGGCGCGCAGCACGAGGGCGCAAAGGTTGGTGACGTCGCGACCACGTACAAGGATGAAGTCGTCGGCTTAATAGAAGAATTGTTGTCCGGGACCACGGCGTGCACGGGAGCGAAGTTCACCCCCGGTGCCGTCGATCGTCTCATTGCGTACGCGAAGACGGTGGCGCACTTCCCGTGCGGCGTCAAAGAGTTCCCGTGGAGAAATGGTTACTTTTACGGATTGTCGGAAAAAGCCATCGCGGACGGCAAGGCTGATCCGTTCCCAACTCACACCGCGCTCCTTAAAAACATCGGCGCCATTTAATCATCAACCGTGCACACACATATTTTTTCTTCCGTCGACCCGTCTCACGTCCCCGACGCTCACAGATGCCCTAGACCCGAGCGACCTCGAACGCACCAGTGTCAGGCGCGAGGGAACCAGCCCGCGCGGATCGTGCGCGAGCTGAATAGAAAACTCAACCCGCGCGACGAAACGGCGCGATGGCGGATCAGGCCGAGCCCATGGCTGTCGACGCCGAGCCGAGTTCTCCGAAGCTGTCGAATGTCTCGCTCGAGATTCTCGAGATCGTATCTACGGGTCAGCGCGAACACGGTATGAAACATCGAGATTACGCACGCTACAGAGCGTACTGTGCCAGACGTTTGGCTCGTTTGTATAAGACGTGCAAGATGAAGCACGGCAAGGGACGCTTCGTGCAGCAACCTTTGGTCGCGAACGCGATCACGGACGAGCGCACCCTCTTGGTTCCGCTCACGCAGAGCGAACGCGCGTGGGCGTACGCGATGGAGATGAAGGATTTAAGCGACGTGAAGAAGAGAAAGAGCGACTTGAAACAGCACGTGCTTCGTCGCCTGCGGAAGGCGGCGTCCTACGCGACTGAGTTGGCTCAGTTTTGTTCACAGTTGGGGAGCGAACAGACCGCGTTGGAAGGAGACGCGTACGCCAACTACATCGGAGGCACGTATGCGATAGAGCAGGGGAAAGATTACGTCATTGCTGTTACGAAACTTTCACGTGCGAAGCGTGTGTACGAGAAACTAGGATTGCTCGGTGATCAGAAACGGCTCGAGCTGTATCGGGAGCGCGTGGAAGAAATCACCGATCTCATTCGCCTAGCGTCATACAAACAAGGTCGAACGATGGACATCGAGAGTATTGCGAAGGATTGCGTCAACGATTTATCGACGAACAAGGTCTTTACCATGGAGGTTGCCGGACCGCCAGAGATTGACGACAAAATCCGCTGGCACGCGATGGACTTTGAGTTGAAGAATCGGGACGCGCGAATCCTTATCGCCCAGGCTCAAGAGCATCTTAAGAAGATCGAGTCTCTCAGCAACTCCACAGGTCACAAGGCGAATACATTATTCACGAAAGCGATGACGTATTACGACGAAGCTCGCATCAAACTCAACGATGATGTTGCGAAGGAAAATGCAAAGGCGTTGTATCAAGATGAAGAAGCTGAGGAGAAGGCTGAACGAATCAAGTTGACCGAAATCGCGCTGTCGTTGATAGTCAAAGACAAAATGATCGATCGAAACAAGTTCGTGAGTGATATGCTTGATAAGAAGCTCAATGGTCGTGCGAAGAAGGAAAAGGCCGACAAGAAACTCAACTTTGCGGACCTCGCTCGAATGTACGATAGCTCCACAGTCGATTTCGAGGATCTCATGGAGACTGCGCCGATGCTCTTACGCTTGAAACCTGAAGATGCGGACAAGCATATTGAAGAGTTTGAGATAGATTGTGAAGCGGAAGTGATGATCCTGAAGGCAAAGCAAAACCTTGCCCTAGCCTGCCACAACGTCTTCAAGAAGGACTTCAAAGAGGCGAGAGCATACTTTGACATTGCGAAGGATCTCGCGTTGGATGCGGAAGGACGTGATTGTGCTGGTGAGATTCAAGATGAGGCGACCGAGCTCATCAAAGACATCGAAGCTCGCCTTGATAAGGCGGAGCGCAAGGCGCAAGAGTCAACCGACGTCGAGGTTTCCAAGTCAGCCTCAAGCAGCGACTTGACTAGCAAGGTTGCTGACAAACTGGCTAAAATGTTTTCGTTCCGATAGACTTGTAGATATTTTAATGAACATTCACATTCCGTGTGTTGGTAAGATAACAATGTGCGCTAACAATAATCTATCGTGTCTACAATCAAGGTTCTTTCTCTCAGACTTTCAGCGTGAGCGATACGTATGAATACATGTCTTCAGATATCCCGACTTGATCATCACCAGTAGTGCCATCATCCCAATGAGACGACGCACCTTTACCGAACTCTTCATTCAATATTTTTCGAAGCTTCGTCGAGTGCTTGAGGTTTGGTTTCATAAGGATGGTTTGGAAGTCAGGGGGCAAGCCATACCGAAGAATACTTTCCACGAATAATCTGACGACGCACACGTGCATCATAGTACTGAACACCTCTCCATAACTCATCTGGCACCACTCTATGAGAGATTCACTTCGCTCCGCTACTTCTTGCTCCAACGTACTCTTCTGTTCCTTCGCTGAGCGCGAAGCCTCGGGGTCGTGAGAATATTCACGAGCCGTACATCCCATCTCCCTCGCCGCGTTTATGAACGCGTCCACCACGCGTCGAAACAAAACTACTGATCTCAGCTCGTTATCTCCCTCGACGTGAAGGACTTGCGATGAGCGTGGAACGACAAAGCTTGAAAGGGTCTCGTAAGAGTTCACCCACTCCTCCGTCTTCAACTTTGGAACTTGAACGATGAGCGTGGTTAAGTTTTCCGTCTCCACGAGATTGGCTGGATTGACGATGTCACACAAATTTTTTGCGTTGATTCCAGCGCCATTCTTACGATTGACAGCGCTCAGGAGATTCTTTGAAGTCGTCAGCTGGCCGCACTTCAACTTGAACTCGTCGTCGATCCGTGCCAATCGGTCCGAGAGCTTCTCCACGGTCTCTTTCAGCGCTCGACGCGCGGGATTCTTCGCCTCATCCCACTCAAAAGTGGTCATGTATCTCTCCACGGTCTCGCCCTCGACCGTCAAGCTATGGTTCGCCGTTCCAGACTCGTGATTACTTCCCAGCACCGACGAGTTTGCGCTCGGACTCGAGCTCAGGTCCACGTATTGCCTGCGAACCTTCTCGACGACTTGCTCCGCCAGCGCGTTCACCTTGACTAAATCATCGCTCAGAGCGAGCAGACTGTCGAGCGTTCCCACTCGCAGCTCAGGACACCCCAGACGATAGTTGACGGATAAATCGTTGCTCCCGCCCGTGTGTCGCTGCAGCGTCGCCCAAGTCTCGTCCGCGCTCGAGCCGTTCAGGGGCAAACTCACGAGCCAGTACGGGGTGGTCATGATCGCGCGTCGATCGATCGATCGATTGACGTCTGTCGCGGGCGCTCGATTCCGCTCCCCTCGCGGTCGACGCCTCGCCTCGGCGCCTCAAAATGACGACGACCGTCAAAGTAATTTCGACGGTGACGACGCGCGGGCGAACGACACTTCGCGTCGGTAGGGCGCGGGGTCACGAGCGGTTCGCACGAGATTGAAGAGGACGCGGTCGCACGCGCTTTTTCGACGCTCCGCGATCGCCATGCCTCGCTCGGGTCCCCCCGCGCGGTCACTGCTCGCGAGGTTGGCTCGGTACGTACGAGAAGACTTTCGCGAGATCGTTTGGCCGCGCTCAATGCCGGATCCACCCTCGTACAAGCTTCGGAAACTTCGTGAACTCACGTACGAGGAGCACCGAGAGGTGTGGCTGGAGGCGATCGAGACGTGGAAGGAGAGTTGGAGGAACGTGTTTCGACGGCAAGAAGCACAAGAGGAGGCGGGAGCGGAGGAGAGCGAGGAAGGTGATAGGGAAACGGGCGAAGCGTCGACGTCGGAAGATTCGAGTGAAGTATTAGAGGAGGGTCGTTTACTCACCGATGAGGCCAAGAAGACGCTGAGAGCTGGTCAGGCTGGATTTAAGCCTTTTGTCACGTACTTGTACGAAACGCGAGGACGGGCGTATAGAGACGGCGTTCGCGAATTCATCAGTGCATATCGTGAAGGATTCAAAGAGGTGAGGTCTGAACATGAATTCGGTCAGGAAGAAAGCTTCTCTAGTAAGGCGGCATCCATGATTTCGAAAGTTGAAGACATTTTGGAGAAAGCTGAGAAGACAGAAACTTCGAGCGAGGAGGATGTTTCCAAAGAAGACAAGGAAGGACAAGTGAAAGAAAGAAAGAAAGATAGTGCTTAGATTGAGAATTGACTGTATCATTATAACTATTCTACTCAAAGAGTTTCGACATAAACTTCATGAAGCGCTTCGCATAGCTAATCGGATCCACGGAAGAGAAGGACTTCTTTCCCATGGCTCCCATCATTTTTGTCTCCAAATTTTTCGAAGTCGAGTACACCTGAAGGACGTCGATTATCCCCAGGTACAGAATGACGTCCTGAGGCTCGGTTTGTTCCTCTAGAGCGCACGGCCTGGGAGCTTCTGTCGCTAAGACTCTTCCATGTACCGCGACGGCGGACATGGCCACCCCTAGTTCACCTTTACTGCCACTCGTGGAGAGGGCGAGCAAGTCGTCTGTCCCCGGTGGTGGGCGCAGCGTCGCTAGGCTCTTTGCCGATGTCTCAACCCCGCTAGAGAAGCCAAATTCTTTTCTATTAGTGTACAAATCCATGGCTTTGACATTTCTCCGAACGGAATCGATCGCCTGATCTCTCCACTCCACGCCTCCCCACGGTGAGTGACTATCTGCCGGTGACGTGGGAGACGACGCGAGTTGTTTCGCTTTGTCCGCCAACGTCGGCGGGAGTATGTGAACTCCGACAAGAAGACTGTAATCCATGACGCGTAATCGCTGCAAAAATGCGCAATCCGTCTGTAGTTGAGCGATCAGTTTTTCGCTCTTACCCTCCTCCAGGCGGAATATGGAAGACAAATCTAAGTCTTTATACACGGGATTTGGCTTCATGTTGTCGGCTTTCGTAAAGCGACCATGCATCGATCCTTTCAGATCAAAAGTACGATGTATGGCGTGATTACTCGCAAAGAGATTTGCCATCACGATGACGCGAACTTTTCGCGCACTTCCGATCGCTTTGATGCTGTAAAGACCGAAAAACTTGGGTAAGAGCGTCTCAGGATTGTCGTGGACGTGTTTGTAGTATGAGTGCAGCCACAACTTGAGATTTTCCATTTCCGCCTTTCGCATCGTCTTGAGAAGAAACTTGTCGTCGTGTGATATGTAAAACACGCTTCCTGATTTCCCAGGAGACGATAACTCCCTCAGCGCTTGGTCACCACAAAGAGACAGCATGAATTCTGCGGGTTGAACCCCCCAGCGATCCCGCAGCTTTTGAAAAACTTCAGGTCTGTACTCTTTCCACTTGAAAGTGCGAGCAAAGTGCGGCGGCGTCTTCGCAGAACCATTCCGCGGGAAAAACTGTTTGACCGTCGTCTCAAAACTGATAGGTCGTAACTCAGTGTTCGCTGAATGCTGCATCACACTCACACTCCATCGAATACCAACACGAAGTTGAAGCATTAAATCGTAACTTCCATGACCTTTATAAATAGTCTCCCCATGGCGCACTTTGCGTACCTTCGTAGATCTACTGGCCATGGGTCGACTCCATCCCGATTGTTTGTGGGCAACACGATCTGCCTCCACGATTTCCTTCTGCGTGATCTGATCCTCATCACATTTGCACAGCAACACATATGTGTCTCCGATGTCAGCCAGTGAAACGTCCTCGCCTTCGCTCTCATCAAAACTTTTTGATTTTCCGTGGCGTCGCATCCCAAAAGTGTAAGCGAGAGTGTTTCGAGGGTTACCGTCATTAATGTGCGTGGAGGCCTTCCTGAAAGCACCTAAACCGTGCCGTTTCCCATCTTTCCATTGCCCGCTGAAAGAACACGCGTCTCTCCATGTCATGACGCCGTCTCCCGATATCGCACCGTGCAACCAGTTGCCGTCGTAACGATCACCGGAAGACCAACGCAGGGTTCCCCATCCGTGCATTCTACCATTCACCCACTCTCCGTTGAACTCCTCTAGATCTAATTCCTCGTTCTGAATGTTCCACCTGTACGTGCCTGGTCCGTGTGGAGTTCCGTTATTCCACAAGCCTTCGTAGCTATCTCCGTTTGCGTATAATTGCAGACCCAAACCGTGCTTTTTACCTCGTCGCCACGAACCTCGGTACTCCGCTCCGGATGGAGACGTGTACACACCACTTCCGTGCATCAAACCATCCTGGAATTCGCCTTCATACACGCCTCCATGAGCCCACTCGAAAGTGCCGTGGCCGCACGGCGCGCCGTCTTGAAATCCACCTATGTACTCGTTACCATTTGCCCAGGAATATCGTCCGAAACCAACCGGTTGATGATTGATCCAGGGCCCTCTATACACGTCTCCGCCGTTTAATTCCACTCGAGCGCGTCCAGCGTTCGCGTCCTCCTTGATCGAACTCCCCGATTCCTCGTTTCCAACTTTCGTGTCCAGCTCGCGTAGCGTGGACTCCAACTCTGTCGCGCTCAACCTCGTTCGAAACGTCGACGCTTTCCAAAACCGTCTCAAAAACGACGAAGATTTCGCCGACGTGAACACATCCGCCGGTAGCGACCCCTGATCTCCGCTCGTTCCCGCCACCGGCATGGACGTCTGTCGATTCATCATCACGAGAGAGCGAGAGAATCCAATCCAGTCCAGTCAATCTGGTTGGTACGATGCTCGATCGAGCCACGACGACGCGCGCGCGCGCGCCGACCGATCGATCGATCGATCGATCGATCGAAAGACGTCTCTCGCTCGCGCCTCCTCTCCGACGACGACGACCCCCCGCTCGACGCCACGCCTCGCGCTGACGCACGCGACGCGACCCCGGACCCGAGCTCGTCCCGTCACCGCCCCTCCCCGCTCGAGAGAGAAAATGAGAGAGGAGAGCGACCGCGACGAGGGGCGGCCGCGGGTGTGTCGTGAACCCTCACTCACAGATGATTCAGTGATGAATTGATGGCGTTAAAATGTGTGCGATACGAGGAAAGAGGGGTCGTGTGATGACATAAAAAACAAGGGAGCGCGCGCGCGCGTCGAGAGCGACCGCGCGGGCGACCAACCGAAACGGCGACAGACGGTGGAGGCCGAGGGATGTCGGTTCGGCGTCGATGGACGCGAACGGAGACGGAAGAGGGCGAGGGGTGGACGACGACGTCCATCATGACGCCGAAGCGTCGATCGGGGAGACGGGAGGAAGGCGTCGGGAAGGGCGACGACGACGGTGCGAGCGCTGCTGATGAGGCCAAGGCGAAGAGAGGCGTTGGTTGGGCGCGGCGACCGTTGGACGCGGTGGTCGCGATCTTGGCGGTGGTGTGGGTGGGAGTGCTGTGCGCGGGAGAGATGTACGCGCACGGATCGGCGCAACGCGCGTGTTCGTGGCCAAAGGTGAAGGACGGGACGCGAGTGATGGTGGTGGCGGACCCGCAGTTGGTGGACGAGTTTACGTACAAGAACCTGAAGAAAGGGTCGATCGGATTGGCGTTCGCGGAGGCGGTGTGCGACGCGTACGTGAAGAGAGCTCTGAGGACGGCTGTTAGGAAATTTTCACCGGATAAAGTGGTCTTCTTGGGTGATTTGTTCGGTCACGGCGCTCGGTTGGACGAGGAGGAGTGGCACGCGCAGCGGCGACGAGTAGACGCCGCGCTGCGTTGGCCGCGGGACGGAGAGGACTCTAAATACCTCACCGTGGTGGGAAATCACGACGTCGGGTACGCTGAAGTCATGAGATATCACCCAGGCATGCTCGCGCGCTTCGAAGAGTGGTACGGAAGGAGTAACTTTGTCGCTCGTGTGGGAGGCGTCGACTTCGTCGGCGTCAACGCCATGGTTCTCGACGGCCACGGGCCGGCATCGAATGAAACTTGGGCATTCATAGATGGTCTGGGCGAAGAAAAATCGCAAGTACCCAGAGTTTTGCTCACGCACGTACCGCTACCGAATCCGGGGCAGAAATGTGGTCCGAATCGAAACTCGGGAGTCATACCTGGACGAATGATAGGCAAGCCTCCGCAAGTCATGTATCAGGACTATTTGACCGAGGAGTCCGCACAGAGACTACTCCGTGCGATTGAACCCGCGTTGGTGCTTTCAGGCCACGATCACGATCAATGTGAAGTGACGCACGAGTACGAATCGAAGCGTACTGGGGAACGGGTGAGCGTTCGGGAACTCACAGTCGGAACGGTGAGCGCATTAAATGGTAACGACTATCCGAGTTTCCTGATGATGACCGTTCCTGGCAACGCACACGCGAATATCGGCGAGACGAAGGATGAATTAATTCCAACAAAATTATGCTTTCTACCTGATATACGACGAATCGTTCGATCGTATTCACGGATCGGCATCTGCTCAGTTTTAATTATTTTAGGACCACCTCTCGGCGCATTAATCACTGCGGCGAAAGCTTTTGCGTCGAGGCGCACGATCATGGGATTGATGAGGTAAGTGATAGTCTGCAACATTAAGGGACGCGTGCGCCTCGAAACCCAGTGACTGACGCCGTTTTTACCGTATTACAGGCGTTTCTTGAGTGCACTAATTTATTTAATTGGTTTATTAATTCTCATCGCTGTGCTATTTATTTCATTTCTCGCTCGTGATTCAATGATTTTGGGACAGCTTTCAGGAAACAGAATCATCGCGCCCAGATGATTATTCCACTCCACGACCACGACGTCTAGCTCGACAAGCAATAATGAAAAAATTATTTTCAATTCACAATAATTAATTCCTACTCATATTGCAATAAAGTGCTCACAAGTGTCGTCAGAGTCGACCTCTGGGACAATCGATGAATCTTGCGTGCCTCCTACGAGATGACGGCACCTCACCGCGTCGAATGTGAGGGCTAAAATTGCTAGATCCGGGAGTTGGCCGAATAATTGGCCTGCTGTCGCCGCTGTAATTTTCTGATGGACACGGGCTCTCGCGGACGCAAAGGACTAAATGTCGTCACCGAGGCGAAATTTGTTTCGTAATTTCACCCATGCGTTCACGTTTGCTCGTGAAAATTTATCACAGCATGTCGCGCGGTACTGCGGCACTACGTCGAGATGCAACGTGAGCTCTGAAATAATTAAAATAATAATTAATTTTTCGGACTGACGGTTGAAGTTGTTGTGACGACATTTCGCTGTACGCGCGCGGGCTGGGACTCACCTTTGACCGCGATCCTATTTGAAGACGCCGGAACGTCATTTCCGACGCCTCACGAAAGTTCTCTCTTCGGTTGGTTCCAACACTCCTTCTCGTTTGCCTGAAGACACCGACTGCGGGGGGACCCACGGTGGTGAGTCAGTCAATCCGGCTGAATTCTAGACTCGGCCTCCGGGAGAGGCTGGCGAAGGCCGCCGGTGGCGATAGAGTGCGACGCGATCGACGAGCTTCCGGATGAAGTCTTCGCGCGCACTCTCGTTAGTCGCGCTTTGTCTCGCGCTGTGCGCGTTCATTTCGGTAAGGACGCGACGACGCGTTCGCTCTGAAAGCGCGATCGATCTCGACAAGATGTCATCCGCTCGTCCCTCGTGTCTCGGCTTTGTCTGACCTATTTTCGTAAACGAACAGTTACCCGGCGCGTGGGCTGTGGAGGAATTCGACGCCGAAGATGAGTTGCTCAAATTCGTGGAAGACTCGCGCACAGAGACGTTGGCGGTGTTGGCGTTGTTTCGGTCTGGTAACGCGCACGCACCGGCGGTTGACGCCTTCACGGATGCCGAGCACACCTTTCGAGCGTACGGTCACGACGACGTGACGTTCGGGCGAGTGATGCGCTTAAAATCCGAACATCAACAACCGAAGATTTTTATTCCAGCGCCGCATTACATGGATAGTCAGCACATCACCGAGATGAAGAAGGACCTGGACCGCAACGTGACGAACATTGTACGTTTCGCCTTCTTCTCCCTCATCCCACCTTACGCAAAGTGGCCAGTGTTTCCGGACAATCGAGGAACGGTAGATGAGGTACAGCGGGCAAATTTGCACGCGAAAAATGATATGCCAAAGGTTTACGTGTTCATGCTCAAGGAGTTTGCGGAGGAGTATGGTGTACGCATTCACCAGACGCTCGAAAAGGTTGGGGAAGCCGTAGCGGGATTCATGGTGCTCATCCACGTCGTTCCACCGACGGTGAATGATGTTTTGTATTTACAAACGGCTATTTATGAAGGTGAGGAAAAGGAGTACATGGATGTCCTCGCGAAAGGTAGGCTCGTGATGGTGGGGTACGATCCCGTCACGAAGAAGCGCGATGCAGAGGCGAGGCTCATCGACAGTTTCAACGGGAAAACGCTGGGTGAGTTTTGTCAAAACTTTTTGATGATGTTACCGGTAGAAGCACAGCAAGGGCGCGTGCCCTTCCCGATTAAACGAGCGGATAAGCGTGGGAAAAACACCATCGGACTCGGGAGATACGCGAAAGAGTCTGGTGAATTGTGAGCGCGCGTCGCGGCACCGCAAAGGCGCACAAGAACGTAACCGTGTGAAATAGGAAAGAATAAATTAAAATATACTATCGCTAGATTACAGCGCGCCAGAACTCGTTCACTCGTGCATTCACGCGTCCACTGGCTCGCTCGCCTCTTCAGTCAACTGCGCGCGTCTATTCTTCCACAACCCGCCGTACCTATAGTGCGGATGATCCGCGTCTCCGTCGACGACTCCGCCGCTCACTTTCACCCAACACTTCCCACAAACCATTCGCCACCGCTTGGTTTCGTCGGTTTGACATCTGATGAGTTCGTTTACGGACGTCGAGCACTCGTCGCAGGCTTTTTGGCCGCTCGTCGGGTCGCCTCGAAGTTCCAACTTTGCCCGTCTCTCCGCCTTCTGTGCCTTCACCGACGCTTTGTGTTTCGCTCTTTCACTCTCATCCTCACCGTCTTCACCGTTCGCAGCCGCGTTCACCGCCGCGTTCGCTCTCTGTTTTTCGCTCTTTCGCTTTGCGTTGCACGACTTGCTGCACGTCGTCACCTCGTCCCAACAGTTTTCCCACTTCTTCCTCCACGTGAACGGCCGCGCGCACACGACGCACGTCTTGCTCGGGAGATTTTCCTTCTTCACCCCTCGCATCGTCGACCGTCCGCTCGCGCTTCCTCCCCTGGCGACGACCGCGCGCGCGCCGGCCGAGCTCGAGGCGCTGGTGCCCCACGCCCTCGACGTCGACGCTCCCACCCCTCTCGTCCACGCCCGTCGCCCTCCACCGAGCGCCGCCGCGGCCGTCCACGCCCCCGTCCTCGTCGCCCGTCCGAGCACCGCCACCACCGCTCGCATGCGCCGTCGAACGTCGACGAATGTCGACGCGCTCACACACGCATCAACCATCCATCCATCCATCCATCCATCCATCGGGACGACGTCTCATCTCTCAAAGGCTCTCGGACGTCACCGTCCGACGCGCGCGCGCGCGCCGACGACGAAGACTTCACCGCCGCCCCCCCTCGAACGCGCGATGTCCATCGCGAGCGACGTTGGCGCGCGTCGACGCGCGCGCGCACGTCCGCGCGACGACGACGTCGCGCCCGATCGTCGCGCGGAGGCGCGGGCGAGCGGCGCGCGATCGAGCGAACGACGACGACGACCGTCGAGCGACGACGAGGATGAAGAGGAGGAGGAGGAGGACGAGGACGAGGAGGCGGACTCGCGCGAGGGGTGGATGAGCGATAGCGCGAAAGATTTATGGATGCGCCGCGCGAGCGGGCCCGAGGCTGCAGCCAAGGAGACGAGGAGGAACGAGGCCGCCGCCGTCCGACCGAGCGTCTCGGCGTCGCCCAGAGGCATCTTGACCCCCACGGGATCGTTGCGTAATAACGGTAAACGCACGGTGCGTTTCGAAACGTCACTTCCGCACGGGTTTCCAGAGCGTAAACCGTCCCTCGTCAAGGCGTGCTGGTCTCGCGGAGCCGGGCTCGATTTCGACAGTCGTCTCGGCGGAGGCGTCGACGAGGACGACGAGTCCACCCCTTGGGTCGGGTTTCTCCTCGTCATCCTCACCGTCACCTTTGTCGCGTGCTGCGGCGAGCTCTCGAAGCGTCTGTACTCGCTCGTCGCCGCCCCGGTGTCCCCGTTTCTCTTCGTCTAGCCGCGCGCGTTTCTTTGCGTCTTATCTGTCTGTACACTATAGAGTAGAAATGCTTTCTCTGCGCCAGTCGTCACTCTTCGTTTCCCCGTTCGTCTCGGCCGTTCGTTCCGTCATCGGTGACGTGCGCGTGATGGAGACGATCGCGACCGCGCGATCGATCGCGTCGTCGTCGTCGCGCGCGCTCGCGTCGCGAGTCAGTCGTCGTCCGAGCTCGCGCGCGCGATGGGTGACGTTTTCAACGTCCTCAACATCCTTGACGTCCGCGTCGATGCGAACGCTGGATGAGAGCCGGGGAGGTGGGTCACGGACGGAGATCACGTTCGTGAGACATGGTCAGAGCACGTGGAACGCCGAGGGGCGGATTCAAGGGAGCTCGGACGCGTCCACGCTCACCGAGAAGGGAAGGGGACAGGCTGAGTCGACGCGCGCGCTGTTGGCGTTGGACGAGTTTGACGCGTGTCTGCGATCGCCGTTGAAACGGGCGAGCGAGACGGCGGAGATCGTGTGGGGGAATAGAAAAAGGAGCCGAGAGGACGGTGCGAGCGATCCGTTCGTGGACGTCGTCGATTTGCGAGAGATTGATTTGTACGCGTTCGAGGGGTTGTTAAAAGAGGAGGGCGTGGAAAAGTTTGGCGAAGAGTATATGAATTGGAAGAAACGACCGGGAGATTTTGAAATCGATGGCCACTATCCGGTCAGAGAACTCTGGGATAGGGCGACGAGCGTTTGGGAAAACGTTTTGACGCGTCAGAGTCACAAGAGGCTGTTGGTGGTGGCACACAACGCGGTGAACCAAGCGTTGTTGGGAAGCGCGTTGGGACTCGGCCCGCACTATTTCAGGAGACTTTTACAGAGCAACTGCGCGGTGAGTAAGGTGATCATAGATGAAGATTTCGAACCCAACACTGGTCGTGGTGTCAGTCTCGAAATTTTCAATCAAACACTCGACATACCGCTCGGGGAAAAGAAGACGATTGTTTTGATTCCCGAGGCGACGAGCATCGAGGAGGAGGTGAAAATCACTGCGGGTGTCATGAAAGTGCTGAAAAAGACGACGGTCGGAGCGCTGTTGCACGGTCCAGATGGCGCCGCGGTGCGCATGGCGGAAAAACTATTCAATCGCTGTTCGCGTGAAGTCGAAGGCGGATGTCCGTTCGAGTTGCAAGTTGTCAACTCGGTTGAAGACGTTCTCGCCAATGAAGGTGCGTGCGATCGCGGAGAAGGCTCCACTTTCGTCATTCACGAGAAGAGGTTATGCCAAGAGTTCATCGCTCGCGCGATGGGCATTGATAGCGGCGAGGTTTTCAATCTCACCCCGGGTGGAATCACCATAATTAATATGAAGGGTGGGCCAGCGCAAGATCCAGTCGTCGTGTGCGTCAACCACCTCTTGCACATATCGAATGAGCCGGATTGTGAATTCCATTGAGAAACGACACTACTAGTAATACTAACTAATATCTAATATATCTTCGTTTCTGCGAGTTGTTAATGTTACAATCTAGGCGAGCCAATGACTAATCCTGAATCCTGACCTCTTAGTCGCCGTAACGACGGTCTCGAGTTCTCTCTCGTTTTTCCCTCTTTTCTTTCTTCTCCTTCTTCTCCTTCTTGTGACGCTTGCTGTCTCTTCTCTCGTCTCCATCGTCGTTTGAAAGCGGTAATCCTTTAACAGCAGCCTCAGCGCGAGCGATTGCGGCGGCTTTACGAGCTTGAAGCTCCCGAATAATACGCGCGTCTTCATCCTCTGCATCCGCGTTGCGAGGTCCCGCGGTGTCCACCACGTCTCGGCTATCTCGCACCTCGGGTGCTCCCTCGGGCGGTGCGCCACCTCCATCGTCCGTATCGGACTGCACTTTCTTCTCTACCGGTCGAGGAGTCCCACATTTAAAGCATGAATCCCGAAATTTGAAGTTATCCGATCCGCAGACGCACCGCCACTCTCTTCGCGCCGCGTCGTCCTCGTTTTTCATTCTATAATCATCCACGTGATCCACCCTGATCGTTCGTCCCACCACCGTCCCACCGTTCAAATTATCCACAGCAAGCACCGTCGAACGCTGATCGGCGTAACAGATGAACGCGAATCCTCGACTCTTTCCCGTCTCCTCGTGTCGCACGAGATTGATGTCGACGATTTCCCCAAATTGCGAAAACACCGCGAGGATGTCCCCTTCCGTCATGTTAAACGGCAATCCGCCGGCAAAGACGTACGCGGAGTGTTTATACCTCTCGTGCCACGACGCACTCTCACCCATTCCGCTCTCAATCTCGCGCATCGTCGCCTTTTGCGTGTTTTTAATCTGTGTCAGTGGATTCATGGTCGTCGCGCTCCAACCCCTTAACGTCGATCTACTCGCTCTACGATCCTCGCGACCGCCGTCGACGCGCGCAAATCTCTCTCTTCCACCGCTCGCGACGTCTCCGACGTCCCTCCACCGCCGCGCGCTCGCGAATGTCACCGCACTCAGAACCCCGGCGTCGAATTGATGACTAAAACCTGCCGCCCGGCGGCGCCACACATCGACGCGCGTCGTCGAGGGCGCGGGCGATGAGCGGCGAGACCGGGTCGTCGTACGACGAGACCTTGGCGCGGGAGATCGTCAACGAGTGCGCGACGTCGGCGCGGGCGAGGGATGCGGCGCGGGCGACGCTCGCGGAGGTGGAGGGAGCGGTGCGAGGTGCGAGAGCAAAGAGTCGACGGCGCGGCGCGAACGAGGCGCGGTGAGGGGAGAGGCGTTTCCGATCGGTCGGTGATGAAGCATTAATTTAATCTTTGAGAACTGACTATCCTCGTGATGTCTCAATGACAAGCATATGACTGAGACCGAACGGGGACGCCCCGAGCTCGCGAGGGAATGAACGAATGAGCGAGTCGGCGCGTCCGAAGACTGACGGCTGATGCGATGAATGATAACGCACAATTTGCAGGCTTAAAAGAAAAAGATATCAAGGTGAAACCGGTATCGTGGTTTCCGATCGAGTGCGATGAGGTGGTGGGGAAGATGTTGAAGTTTACGCCGCCGGAACGCGTGTACGTTGTCGGAAGTCACGCCGAGGGCGGTTGCTTCAACGTGCCGATGAATGGCGATGGAAGTCTCGCGATGGACGTCGCGGTCGAAATGCCGGGGTCGTTTTTCCAAGAAAAGGATTATTTAGATCACAGATACCACTTCAAGAGAGCGATTTATCTCGACGTTTTACACAAAAAGTTGTCGAAGTCTTCAAAGTGGTCGTGTGAAATCGGTGATCATCACAACGATCCAAGAAAACCGTACATCTCGGTGCACTTTGGGGAAAAACAAGATAAAAAATCGTTTCGTATTTTTCTGACGCTTAATTCTGAAAAGTTTGCATCGGTGAGACTGTTACCCAGTAGAGCAAACTTGCGTAGCTTAGAAAACAAAAGTGGCGACCGGACGCCGAGTCCACATTACAACCAATCCATCGCAGAGGATATGTATGCGGATGTTCACGCGGAGTATTTCGCCTCCGCTTCATCCAAAGCGAAGAGTTTGAGCGGCGCTGTCGTGCTCTTCAAGCGATGGGCTCAAGGGCGGCGCATGATGGATGCGCCGGATGGTATCAATGGATTTTTCATATCAATGCTTTTTGCGTACATGCTAGAGCGTGGTGGACAACTAAGCAACAGTATGGATACGAATCAAATGTTCCGCGCGGCTCTCGCGGCTCTCGCCAAGCCAGGCTTTTTCAAGAAGGGATTATACGCGAGCGGTAAGCCGGAGGAGGCGAGTGAATGGCAGAGAGCCTTCAAGAATGTCTTCATCGGTCCGTGTGGTCACGTCAACATCATGTCTAGAATATCACAGAGCGCAGTGGATGAACTGATTCATGAAGCGTCAGTTTCCACTTTAGAATTGAAGAAATCGGGTCAGTCGATTTTTAGCAATGTCCTTCTTGGACAAAGTCCCGCCGCAGTACGTTACGACGTGCACTTGCACGTTGACGTGGGCGTTTCAGAAATGGAGTCGGAGCAAGATCTGAATGCGCGTCGCGCCGTAGAACGTGAAACCGCACAAGTAGTCACACGCGCGCTGAGTGATCGTTCGAAACTAGTTCGTGTACACGAGGTGCCCAGCTCAAGTGTTGACTCTGTGGGAAGTTCAATGTATAAGCTTTGGATTGGCATCGTCTTGGATGCAGAAAATGCGATGCGTTTGGTTGACATCGGCCCTAGCTCTGCCAATGATAAAGAAGCGAAGGAATTCCGCACATTTTGGGGCGAAAAATCTGAGCTTCGACGCTTCAAAGATGGACGGATATGTGAATCCGTCGTGTGGGATTTTGTTCCGCCGTCTGAACGTCACCACATTCCAGCCATCGTCGCTGAAACTGCCTTGAAGCAGAATATTCGTGATATTGATGAAATCGAGTGGAGCTCCAAGCTCTTTGATGAACCTCTCAGCAAGATCACGTCTTCGAGTGAGGGCGCCTCTCCGGCCACTCTACTCCAAACGTTGGATCGCTTGGCGAAGCGCATGAAAGATTTGAAAGAGATGCCTCTGAAGGTTCACAACGTCCAGCCCCTGAGTGGAGCGTTTCGCGGTACCGATCCCGCTCCTCCCACACCACACCCCTTGGCGCACGGCGCCGGCGTTGGATTGGGAAAGAATGACGACGAAATCCCGGTGTGCCCAAAGACGCTCGACATCATGGTATCGCTTGAAGGTAGCGGCCGTTGGCCGGATGATCCTGTCGCAATCGATAAAACTCGTTCAATGATGGCTGTGCAACTTGCTGAATCGCTCCGAAAGAGCTACGCGATGCCGAGCATCATCGCTGAGGAAGCGGTGGACATCTTGTTTGAAGGGTACGCGTTTCGCGTGCACGTGAGTGCGTCCGCTGGTGGTCCACACGTCAAGGCGACCGAGGAGAAACTCTTAGCGCGAGCGGCACACGCTGGATTAATTGCATCAATTGCGGCGAGATTTCCTATGTATGGTGTGTCCACACAGCTCATCAATAGGTGGGTATCATCGCACATGTTTTCTCCGCACGTTTCTGATGAAACAATTGAGGCCATCAGCGCGTTGTTGTTCATCAGCCCGGGGGCTTCTTTACCGCCGATGTCGCGTGAAGTTGCGTTTTTACGATTCTTAAACTTGGTTGCATCTCATATGTGGTTCGATCCGTTGATCCTAGACCCTGAGGACGCGGTGACGAGTGCAGAAATTGAGTCGGTGGACAGAACGATGAAAGACGCGCCGGCGATGTGCATCGTCACGCCCCACGATAAGAGTGGATCGGAACTCACGAAGTCCGGACCCAGTGCGGTGGTTCTGAAACGTCTCACATCCATCGCAGCGCGCGCTACTTCGGAGATGCAAGCGGTCCTGGAGGGTGTTTCAGCCCATTCCATGTTTGAGAGCTCGTGCTGGGAGCGTTTCTTCAAGCCGGCGTTGAGTGGTTTCGACGCCGCCTTTGTGCTTCGACGCACCGCGCTTCCGTTCCCGAAGCAAGCACTGTTCCCGAGTAAGCGTATGTACAAGCGAATGCGGGCCCAGTTTGAAAACGAGATGAGCGTCGTTGACGAGGACGAGGAGGAAACGCTGTCCCGCAGCATCAAGCTCGCCAAACTGCCCCCGAAGCTTCTTCACAAGGGTCCGGATAAGGCGCGCGAGGCGTTACTGATCGGCTTCGATCCGGTCTCGTGCTTCATCAAGGACGCAGAGAAAAGACTCGGAGGCACCGCTCTTCTCTTCGTCGATAAATACGGAGGCGACACCGTCGGCGTCGCCTTCAAGCCCAACGCTGTGCACGTCGACGCCGCGCCTCCGGATACCACATCTTGGTTACCCACCCCCGATCCACCCTCCCGAGAGGACGTCATCGAAGAGCTCGCCACCGTCGTCGGCGCCGAGTTCGTCGAAAAAGTCCTCACGACGTAAACATCTAGTCCTAGCACGCGGTTATGCGGTAACAGTACGTCCAGTCCCATAACCACCAGCGTCGCCATCGCGCCACGCGTGTGCCTCTTAAAGCATCATCTCCCCATATTTAACGCATTGATTCTTCCGGGGTCAGTCGGGAGGCTGACCCCACGGTTTTATCCATATGATGAGTCGGTTAAGTCGATGCAGATCATCGAGACGTCAGCCATCGCCCACACCTTGTTACTTTGTGCGGCGTCAACCAGCTCTGATACACCACCCACACTTTTTCTATCAGTTTTGTTTTTTTTTTCCGCGTCGCGCGCGTCGCGTCGTCGCGCGTCAATCGTCGTCGCGTGCGCGTGCGCGTCGTCGTCGAGTGGAGAGGAGTCGAGTGGAGTCAGCCGAGCCGAGCGGGGTCGAGGACGGACGATGCGAGCGATGCGATGCGTCGCCATGGCGTCCCCGAGCGGTGGACGCGGGAAACCGAGCGGGCGAGGGAACGGAAAGCGCGGCGCGCGGACGAGCGGCGGCGGCCGAGGCGGCGACTCGACGCGGCGACCCGGGGATGGGAAAAAGGGCGCGGACGAGGGGGCGCGAGGGGTCATCTCGGCGCGCGAGCGACACTTGTTCTTCGACGAGGCGCAAATCATCGTCGTCGGCGGGCAGGGAGGGGACGGGGAGTCGTGGACGGGGACGGCCAAGCCAAAGGTTGTGAAAAACTTCAAGTATCAGTGGGGACGCAACCTGAAAAAGTACATTGAATTACCGGCGGCGGAACCGGCGGACGGGGGGAGAGGGGGGAGCGTGTACCTGCGAGTGGATCGAAAGTGTGATTCGCTGTTACATCTGCACGAACGGAAGACGTGGCGAGCGAAGAAGGGGTATCACGGGAGCGCGGCGGAGCACGCGGCGGGGGGGCGCGAGCGTCATCGCGTGGCGCCGGACCAAGACCACATGTACATTCCGGTGCCGCCGGGAACGGTGGTGCGACGTAAACGCACGGGTGAATTGCTGGGTGATATGACCAAGCACGGACAGACGCTGCTCGTCGCTGAGGGAGGTGGCGGTGGGTTGGCGGCGCGGCGGCAGGAGCGCCAAATCAAGCGTCGGCAGCGCAATGGGGCGGGAGACGAGTTTGAGGCGTCTGACATCGCCATAGACGACGCCTCGCTCGTGTCCACGTCTGGTGAACCCGGGGAGGAACTTTCGATCGAGTTACTCATGCGTGTGGTGGCCGATTGCGGTCTCGTCGGTTTGCCAAACGTCGGCAAATCGTCTCTGTTAAAGGCGGTGACGCGCGCGTCGCCGGAGATTGCCAACTACGCCTTCACCACGCTCATGCCGAATCTCGGGGTGATCAAGAGCGAGGACGATCTCGCACCGACCGGTGAGTCAACAACCGTCATGGCTGACTTACCTGGGTTGATTGAGGGCGCGCACAAAGGCTTGGGTCTCGGTCGGGCGTTTTTGCGTCACTTGCGCCGAACGCGATCGATGGTGTGCGTCGTCGACGCCTCTGGACAGGATCCCGTGAATGATTACGTGGTCGTGCGCCGAGAATTAAAGCTGTATAACCCCGAATACGTAGAACGACCGCATATACTCGTCTTGAACAAGATGGATCTCGAGTGGGCGGCGCTGCGCACGGAGGAACTCACCGACGCCATCAAAGCGCTCGACGAGGACACCATCGGCAAGCAACCCGTGGCGATTCTCCCCATAAGCGCGAAAGAGGGGACTGGAGTCCCAGAGTTTATGAAGGCTTTAGAAACGCTCATGCAGGATGAAGACGCGCGACGATAGATGGACGACGTGGATAGGATAGTTTAATGTGTAGCGCTGCAAAAATATGTTCATTACAAGTCGAAGAGTCGGAGCTCCGCGAACGCCTCTTGTCTCGTCGCGTTGTACCACCCGACGACGCGAGCGCTGCCGATCGTCGGCGGGAGCGTACAGTCTAATCCATAAATAATTTCCGGGGAAGTGATGTGCTTTTTGAAAGAGTCGCGAACTTCGTTCATGGGCTTGCGCTCCTTGAGCGCGTTGAGTCCCGCGCGCGTCGCCGAGAGCGCTTGCACGCCGCTCGCGCGCACCTCGGCGCGGAACCTCAACGGGCCGAGAAGCTGTTGACCGACGGAGACCGTCACCGAAGACGGGGTTGATTTCAATCGGCCATCCATGGTGATGAGTCGCTCGGTCAATGACATTGGTTTTTGCGTCTCCACATCAAGCGGCTTGTTCGGCGCGCCCATACCTCCGGCGTCCACGCGCACGTTGACAGATGTGTAATCGAACAGAGGACGCGCGAACGATCCCACCTGCGCGTGCACAGACAGAGACCCGAAATTTTGCAGTTGCATTTGCTCGCCCTCCTCGTCTAAGCTCTTCCTCATCACCGTCCCGTAGACGCCTCCCACTGCGAGAATCGGCACTTGCGGCAGAGCCGTGTACCCGCTCACCGCGCTCGAGGAATCCGCTTTACGTCGTCGCCGCCCTCTCCACAGCACAGCTTGCTTTTCGTACGATGCCCCCGCCTGGATCTCCTTCTTTCCCCCGTCTTTCACGCCGAACGATCCGAGATTTTTCCCCATCCACTTACGCGCAGAGACTCTGTAATTCAAGTCTCCCCGTCGTCTCGACGCCAGACTCACCGACGCCGTCGTCGGTCCGTCGACGTAACTCTCATTCGTCTTGAACCTCTCGTTGTGCGACAGGTCCACGCTCACGACATGCGACGGAATCTTTGTCTGCATCGTCACGCGCACTCTCGGATTCAATTCCTCGTTTGACGACTTCTCTTTCCCACCTCCTCCTCGCGACGCTCCCAGCCATCGCTGCGCCGCTCTCGTCACGCCTCGCACGCTCCCAAGTTCCCCGACCGCCTTCACCGTCACGTTCTCCGTCGCGTTCGCCCTAAACCTACACCCCAACGCGTACATCGACGGGTCCAACAGCGCTCTGTGCGCCTTCCCCTCCTGCACCTGTTCCGTGTTCCACGCGCGCTGCGCCCGCACTCTCGCCGTCACCGTCGTCCACCACGTCCCCGTCCCAACGTTCGCGACGACTCGATCGAGCACCATCCCACCCTCTTCCCGCACGTAACTCGGCAGCGCCGGTAAATTTAAAAACTTTTGCGCCATGAACGCCTGCTGCGATCGCGCCAACCCGCTCGGCTGCGTCATCGAAAACGTCGTCGTCGTCGCGCGCGTCGACTCCCCACCACCACCTCGCCGCGATTCTCCTCCACCGTCGTCACCACCGTCACCACCCGTTCGCTCGCGTCGTCCCGGATGCGTCTTGGCCAATCCCTCCACCCCGGTGGCGGATCCACACTCCCCGTCCCCGAACGTCTCCGTCAACCGCGACTTCATCGGTCGAAACCCGGGGTGACGCAATCCTCGTCCCATCGTCCCCGGTCGCGTCCCGCTCGGTCCGTCCGTCGAGTCGCGCCCGCCTCTGACGCGGTCACGGTCACGCATTCACATTCACACTCATTCGCGCATCTCATCTCATCCGCACCCATCGTCACCCCGGTCGTCCGCGCGAGGGTCGACGACGTCTCGTCCGAGCGCGCGACGTCGTCTCGTCAGACCGCGACGCGCCGCGACGTGCATGCGGAGCGACGTGTGGGGGTGAAAAGACGACCGACGATCGATCGATCGCGAGCGGTGTCGACGGACGGCGACGAGCGCGCGCGGATTCATTCGCTCATTCGTTCGCGTGCATGCCGTGACGGCTCGGATCGAGGGCGGGGAAGGATTCGAGACGAGACGGTGAGGTGCGCGAGACGAGACGGACGCGGGCGGAGAGAAAAGAAGCGAGCGTGAGGGGAGAGGAAGGAGACATCGGGCGCCATGTCGATGGTAAACATCGGGGCGTCGAACGCCGGGGATCAATTTTATCGATATAAAATGCCGGCGATTCAGTCGAAAATTGAAGGGCGAGGAAACGGGATCAAGACCAACGTGGTGAACCTGGTGGAGGTGTCGAAAGCGTTGGCGAGACCGCCCATGTACACGCTCAAGTTTTTTGGGAACGATTTGGGGGCGCTGACGAAGTTTGATGAGCGCTCGGGGACGGCTATCGTCAACGGGGCGCACGACGCGGGAAAGCTCGCGCAGAGTTTAGAGGGATTCATCAAGCGATTCGTGCAGTGCTTTTCGTGCGGAAATCCGGAAACTATGATTGAAATCTCCAAGCGTGAGACGATTCACTTAAAGTGCAAGGCGTGTGGGGCGGTGTCGGACGTCGACATGCGTCACAAGTTGTGCACGTACATTTGCAAGAACCCTCCGGAGATTAAAAAGGATAAGAAGGAGAAGCAGCTTCGACGCGCCGAGCGCGAGCGCGAGGAGGCTGGCGCCGCTCTCGACGCCGAAGAACGCAGACGCAAAAAGTCCGAGAAGAAGGAGAAGAAGGAGAAGAAGGAGAAGAAGGAGAAGAAGGAAAAGAAGGAAAAGAAGGAGAAGAAGGAAAAAGCCGACAACGAGCCTCAAGACGCCTCCTCCGCCTCTGAAGCCGAGGATGACGACGACGACGTTCAATGGGCCACGGATACCTCCGCCGCCGCCGCGAAGGCTCGCGCGATGGAACAACTCACCGATGGCGCCGCGAGCATGGTCACCGTCGTCGCCGATAAAATGGCGGATGCCACCATCGAGGAGGAAAGTTCCGAAGAAGAGGAGGACCCTCGCGTGTCAAAGCTTCGCGCGTACGCCGCGAAGAACGACGCAGAGAAGACGGCCGCCTATCTCATCTCCGACGGTCTGGGCGTCGAATCCAAAGGTCTCGGTCTCGTCTTCCTTCTCGAAGCCATCTTTGACGAAGACGAAGCCATCCCGCCGCAAATCAAGGCGAAGAAGGATTACCTCGCCGCGGCGTGTCCGGATGCCGATTCTCAGCGCGCGCTCCTGTGCGCCTTCGAACGTTACGTCACAGAAACCGCCACGTCTGGTTTCAAGGCGTTCTCTCTCATCCTCAATCAACTCTACGAGTTTGATCTCATCGAAGAGGATGTCATAAAGGCGTGGAACGAAGACGTCTCCGCCGCCGCGAGCGTCGACGTCGAGTCCAAGGTTTCCCAAGCCGTTCGCAAACAAGCCGCCAAATTCGTCGAATGGCTCGACGAAGACAGCGACGACGAAGACAGCGATTAGCCCCCGCTCGGTTCGCCGTCTCGAATCCATTTTTCGCATTGAAATAATGAAAACACTTGAAATCAACCGAGCCACTCCGCACACCGTCCCGCGCATGACCCCGACGCTCGTCCAGCGTTTCGTGCGTCGACGCGTCGTGGACATCGCGCGCGCATCTCTCGTCGCGGCATCGTCCATCGGACGCGGTCCCGCATTCACCGCGAAGATGACGACGACGACGACGACGACACCCCCTCCCCGTCGCATCGTTCGAGGCGTCGTCTTCGACATGGATGGCACGCTGTGCGCGAGCGCCGCGCTGGATTTCGCGGAGATGCGACGACGCACGGGATGCTCGACGGCGGATATCCTCGGTGAGGTGGACTCGTGGGAGGAGGCGCGACGACGACGGGCGTACGACGTCATCGAAGAGATGGAGCGAGAGGCGCTCGCGACGACGACGACGCTTCCGGGGGCGGCGGAGGCGGCGAGAGCGTTGGACGAGATGGGTGTGCCTCGAGCGCTCGTGACGCGAAACGCGGCGACGTCGGTGGATTATTTTCACGAAAAGGTGTGGACGCACACGCCGTTTTCACCTCGCTTGAGTCGGGAATTTAAGCCGTATAAACCGGCGCCGGATGCGATTTTACACATTTGCGAGACGTGGGGGTGCGCGCCGAGCGAGGTGATCATGGTGGGTGACAGCGCGAAGGACGACGTCGTGAGTGGGAATCGCGCGGGAGCGGTGACGGTGCTCTTAGACAGCGGGAGGACGGGGAAGTGGGCGGAGGAGTTCGGAGTGGAAGACGTCCCGGAGGAGATGGTGCCGCACTTCGTGTGCGCGGATATGCACGAATTTAGTGCGCTCTTGACAGAGTCTGGGCACTTTGAGTTTCGCTCAAACTAGATGATTACTAGATGATTTAGTTTATTGACAGAACATAGAGCTAGCTTTACTTTATTAAAAAAATTCGTGGTCATTCATCACTTTCGACCCAACTTGCCCAACAACTCGTTTTGCGTCTCTTGCGTCACGGCTTGGTGCGAGCCGTACTCCATTGTAAACTCTCCCTTGCCTTGCGTCATGCTTCTCAACTCGGTGCTGTAGCCAAACATCTCGCTCAGAGGAACCATCGAGCTGATAATGACGTCGTCACCCTCAGCGGAGGAATCGTTAATAGTACCCTTGCGTCGGTTGATGTTACCGATCACCGTGCCTTGGAACTCGGACGGGACGGTGACATCAACCTTCATGATGGGCTCGAGAAGTTTTGGCGAGGCGTTATGGAACGCTTGTCTGAACGCCGCGAGCGCCGCGAGCTTGAACGCGAGTTCGGAAGAATCGACGGCGTGCGACGCACCGTCGGTCAACACGATCTTGACGCCCTCGACCGGGTAACCCACCAAGCCGCCCGTCTGCGCCGCCTCTTTGAATCCCTTTTCGACGGCTTGGATGAACGACGGAGCGATAGCGTTACCGATGATACCGTTCTCGAAAACGACATCGGTCGATTCCGGAATCGGCTCGATGTAACCGACAACCTTACCGTATTGACCTTGTCCGCCTGATTGCTTCTTATGAAGGTAATCAAACTCCGCACGCGACGTAATGGCTTCTCTGTAGTTGACGCGCGGTTGGCCCACTTCGCAGTCCACCTTGTATTCTCGACGCATGCGTTCGACGTAAATGTCGAGGTGGAGCTCACCCATGCCACTGATGATGGTTTGGCTGCTCTCTTCGTCCAAGTGCACCCGGAAGGTCGGATCTTCCTTTTGGAAGCGTTGAAGCGCCTTGCTAAAGTTGGCGCTGTCCGTCTTGCTCTTCGGACTGACGGCGAGAGACATGACGGGATCGGGAACCTTCATCGAGGTCATCGCGTAGCTCACGGTACCGTCGGTGAAAGTGTCACCGCTCTTGCAATCAACACCGAACAGGGCGACGATGTCACCGTTATCGGCCGAGGACACGTCCTCCATGTCGTCGCTGTGCATTCTCACGAGTCGCGGAACCTTGAGCTTTTTGCCCGTCGACGTATTCGTGATGGTCATGCCCTTTTCAATCTTGCCCTGGTACACTCGAAGGTAGGTGAGCTGCCCGAATTTGCCTTCCTCGAGCTTGAACGCCAGAGACACCAACGGCTTGGAGGGATCGTTCGAAAGGGTGATGGGTTCCTCTTCGTTCTTCAGATCCAACGCGACGTTCTTCACTTCGGATGGCGCCGGGAGGTAATCGACGACGCCGTCGAGGAGAAGTTGCACGCCGCGGTTTTTGTACGCGCTTCCCATGAAAAGCGGGGCGAAATCGTTCGCGATAGTCGCGCGTCTAATCGCGGCGACGAGTTGCTCCGTCGTGGGCTCTTCTCCCATCAAAAACAAATCCCCCAACTCTTCGTCCACCTCGGAGACGGCTTCGATGAGCACCCTTCGCTTCTCCTCGGCGAGCTCCTTCAAATCCGCGGGAATCTCACCCACCGTGAGCGTCTGACCGTTGTCCCCGGAGAAAACGATGGATTGCATGCGCACGAGATCGACCACACCCTGGTGTTGATCCTCCAAACCGATCGGGATCTGAACCGCCGCGGCGTTGAGCTTCAACTTTTCCCGCACCTGGTCCAGCACCTTCCAAGGATTCGCCCCCGCTCTATCGCACTTATTCACGAAGCACAATCTCGGCACGTTATACCGACGCATCTGCCTATCAACGGTGATCGATTGCGACTGCACCCCACCCACCGAGCACAACACGAGCACCGCTCCGTCGAGCACGCGAAGCGCGCGTTCCACTTCAATTGTAAAATCGACGTGTCCCGGCGTATCGATAATATTGATATCGCTCTCCTTCCATCGACAATACGTCGCCGCCGACTGAATCGTGATCCCCTTCTCTCGCTCGAGCTCCATCGAGTCCATCTTCGCGCCCACACCATCCTTCCCTCGCACCTCGTGTATCGCGTTGATCCTCCCCGTGTAGAATAAGATGCGCTCGGTGAGCGTCGTCTTCCCACTATCGATGTGCGCCGAGATGCCGATATTTCGTCGCAACGCCTCCGCATCGGCCCCGCTCGCGTACCACCGTCGTTCACGCCGCGTCCATTCGCGCGTCTCACCCACCGCCACCGCCGACACCGCGCGCGTCCCCGTCCCCGTCGTCATCATCATCCGTCCCTCCATCGTCAACCTCGTCCCAAACGCCCGGTCGAGCGCGCGCACCGCGCCATCGAGCGCCCATCGACGCGCGCGTCCCGACATGCGCGCGACGGATCGACGTCTCGATCGTTCTCCCGCCTCCTCGCGTTCGTCCCGCACTGGCGACGCGCATTCACCCGCGCGCGCGCATTCACCGCCGCCAGCCGGGACCACGCGTCGCGGTCCAGGGTTTAGGGGTCCAGCGCGAAAGAAGGCATGAATGAATGAATGATGACGATTACTCGGATGCGTGCGTGAGCGCGCGGCGCGTTGATCATGCTCGGTGCGTCGGGACACGGACTCAAGGCGTGGGCGATCGCGATCGCGGCGTTTGGGGCGTACTGCGCGTGGGATGGGACGCTCGCGGGGGCGAACGCGTGGGCGAAAGATCGACAGCTGAGCGAGCGGTACGCGCGAGGACGAGAGTTGATGCGGCGAGGGGAGACGGCGGAGAGGTACAGGAAGGCGGTGGAGGAGGCGAACGGGACGCGGGGGAAGAGGGGGTGGTTCGGGGGAGGTGGGTGAGGGCGAGGAGGCGCGGACGTCGATGGGGTGGGAAGGATTGGATTGATTCAACGAATGAACGAATGACGTCGTCGCGTTTGTTACAAGAGGGATCGATCCGATCGGCCGCGCGTCACCACGCGACGCTTTCGACGGTGTAGGTGGTGGAGACGACGCCGTGTTGCTCGGGAAGGGGTGAATTCTCGCCGACGTGGGCGAGCGCACCCTTGAGGGAGGATAAAGACGTCATCATGTCGAGCATGTCGCTCGAGGCGTCTCTGAGCGAACGCACGACGTCGGAGACGTCGTCCGAGAGGGCGAGGGTGGTGAGCTGCGCGTCGAGCAAGGCTGAGGTCCAGATCACCACGGAGTGCGCGCTCGGTACGCCGGGTACCGAGAGCGTGTTGACGCGCGCGAAGAGTCCACCGGAAGAGGCGTAGAATTGGGCCCACGCGAGCAAATATCGCAAGAGGGACACCGTTTCCTTCTTGGAGAGACTTCTCAAGACTCGCGAACCCACCGTCGGGTCCAAGGGTCGCGCGACGAGCGCGTGGATTTGTTGCGCCCACGGGGCGAACTCGTCGTAGGCGCGCACCAATAGATTCGCTCTCGCGTATAAATCGTGTCTAGCTTCGACGCCGAGCTTGTCATTCGACGCGCACCCTTCAGCCTCTTTGAGCACCCGCTCCGCCTCCTTCTTGTTCATCGTCGCCCGTTTCTTCACGCCTGGATCGTCCGCGTCCCGCGAAAAACTGGCACGTAAAATTGCGATGGTGTCGTCCGGCGAGACATCCTTTGCGTGCACCAAAAAATCCTTGATTTCATCCAACATGTCCTCCTCGAGGAGCGCCGCCACCAACCTCGGCGCCGAGGTGGAACCTTGGATATGCCCGCCCGCGAGCAATGTCGAGACTGGTGCCCAAGCGCGGTGAGTCAAACCACCACTTATCGCGCTATCTATGAGAATTTGTGGAACTGGAAGGTTCTTCATGAGCGCTTCCAAAGACGCGCCCGCCTTTTTGTTGCCGCTCGACAAAGCCTCGGCGGCGGATGCTATTTTGTCTTCCATGGCTTGCGTGGAGTCTTCTTCCCAATCACCTCCTAAACTCACCACTCCTTGTGCGTCTAGTTTCAAAGCATCCAATTTCCATTTCGTTGTGATGGTTGCGTGCCGTTGCCGAGCGTTCGAGGTCGATCCGACGCCTGCGCCCAACACGCGGACGGCGGCGGCACTCGACGACGGTTGAGAGTGTACGCTAAGTGAACCGACGAGGGACGCTAAAGAGAGTTCCGGTAGGTCAAACTGCACTGAAAGCACCTGATCGGAGAGACCAACAATCAGGCTACCGGACGTTGCCGCGAGACTCACGCCTGAAGTCCGTCCGACACCGTGTTCGAGACCTTGACTGACGTCCTCCGCTAAATGAACGGCGCCGTAGCGCGAGTCAAACACAGCCACGATAACGGTGTTTTCCTCCTTGGAGTTCGCCACGACGGCATAATAATCTTGAGAAAGACATAGAGATGCAGCACTAGCTAAGTTGGACGTCGTATCGCTCTTCTTTCTGCGCTTACCAGTGGTCGCTTCGTCGCCCTGAACATCGAGTCCATCGAGCATCAACTTTTGCAAGATGGCGCCGTCACTCACGTCGTGTAACGCCCACGCACCGTCGTCCCATAAGATCATGAAAGTTTCACCATCACTCGCTGCGCTCACAACCTTCGCCTTTTCGTTCTGTGAGGGATGATTGACATCAAGCTCCCACGCTACCTCGACGCGTCGCTGGGCAGCCTTGCTCACCAGAAACGCCTCTATTTTACGTTTCTTCAAGTTCGCATCCGTCGTCACGACGAGCACACCGACGGATTCCGGAAGCGAAGATACAGTCTCCACGCGTCGTGATCCCGTTTTCTCGCTCGCATCGTGAATCAACTTCGCCGAGGCATCAAAAAGCTGCACGTCTCCCGTGGTGGCCACAACCACCGCGCCGTCCTCCACAGCCACCACCTCTCGCACATCGGCACCACCTCGCAGAGCGATCCTCGCGGTCGATCCCTTCGACGCTTCACCCACCGTCGCCGCGTTCACGCTCTCTTCTTCGCCCCACACGCACAGATCCACCTCTCCGCTCGCGCGTTCGCTCTCCACGCAGGCGTAATACCTCGCCTTTGAGCCATCGCATGCCACCGCGCACGCAAAGGCGCGTCCTCGATCCAAAGCCCACGTCCGAACTCGTTCCTGCGCGCACAAAAGTAATCGCCGTCAGTTTCCGTGTCCCTCGTCGCGCGTGGCGACGCTGGCGGCGAGAAAGGCGCGCGTCTGTACCGAACCACGGCCAGCCGCCACTTTCGCCGTCGGAGGTTCGTTCGCGCGCGTCGACGCCGAGGCGCGCGTCTCGACGATGAAACGCGCGTTCAGAGCGCAGGACTCGAGTGGATTTGTGTGGGAGTCGCGATTTGCGCGACGAAGCGTCGTCGTACCTCTCTATCGACGTCGTACGCGACGACGCCGTCTTTCGCCACTGTGCTGGCGCATCGGCCTTCGCCGCAGCTCGCGACGCCGAGGAGGGCGTTGTGCGAGTGCGCGCCGAGGGAGGCGGTGCGCATGACGATGAGCTGTTCTTCAATCGCCGGCGTCCCGCGGACGGAGGTTCTGACGAACGTCGCAAAGTGGACGCGCCTAGGCGGGGGCGTGTCTTTTCCTTCTGCTCGCCGACACGTCGTCGGTGGTCTTGCCTAACATCTACCGTTACATAGCTACTATTGGCGAGCGCGCGAGGCGAATGTCTCACCAGAATTTACTCTCAGCCCACGCGGCGCCGTCGCACCACTCGGCGGGTTGATCCTGACCATCATTTCCTGGGTTAGTGTTTGAGAGCCAATACGGCGCGATGTACTTTTCAGTGGAAAGGGTCAATGTGCTCGCGGCGCTGATATCGAACTCGAGAGTGTCCTCGTATCGACTATTTACTAGAGAACTCCAAACTTCGACGCCATCGATGGTGATGGTGAAGATGGCGCCGCATTGTGGGTTATCTGCGTCACACGAGCCGCAACCGCCTTGATTGATTTCACTGAAAGATTTACGCACAATGCCTGCTCGGGTTTTGAATGTCGAAAACTGAATTTTTGCCGCACGCATGGCAGTCAGACTGAATGTCGTCTGAGAAGTTTCGGTTTCACCGGGTATCATGCCGATTCCACGAGTAATGTGATCGTAAGACTTCTTCGTTTCGTCGCAGTTGGTGGAAGACCCTGAAAGACAAGGTTCCTCTCCATAGAAGTTGATTTGCTTGAACTCTCCAGTATAACCGGAGCAATCTAAGCACACGTTACCTTGTATATTGGTGACAAAGTTTGTCGTGGTATCAGCCTGGAGATCAATCGTGTTGCCCAGGCTTGTGCCAAAGAGGCAAGAAGCGTGAAGTGGCCGCAGCCTTGTGCCTGAGTCATCAATCTGTGTATCGATCGCCTGATCCGTGCAAGTTGTCGAAACAAATCCTAAATCCACGAGTTTGCAGCCACTTGTTTCATCTGACGTGTAGAAATCTTCACACGCACAAGTGCCGGTAAGTTTATCGCATCGACCATGACCCGCACAATTATTCGGACAATATTGAAACTCGCAACCTTGTCCATAGTATTTTGAAGCACAGTAGCAATCTCCTGTGTTGAAATTGCAAGCACCCGCGGCGTTGCATTCGACTCTCATTTTGCCAAATAGAGCGAGTAACTGCTGCTCGCGCGTTATTTGATCTCTGTATTCCTGCGCAAAGTATTGTGCTTGAATGGCATTGCCACGACTCGGTATCGTCTCAATGTAAAATGGCTCTTGCGCTCGCGCTTTTTCTCCATCTTCGGAACTTTCGAACTCGACGTACGCGGCACCGACTAGATGAGCTTGACTCAGTTCATCTCCTTCAATGGCCCAAGCTTCTGGTAGATCGCCGTTTGTCTCGCTAATCTTGACATCGTATACCCGCAACCCCATAGCTTCATACTTTGCACGAATCGGAGCCGTTCCGGCTGAAATGTCCAGCTTATGCGTAGAATTCCCTTCAAAGACGATGTAATTCTTTTTGCAAGCTTGCAACGCGCAATTTTTACCGAAGTATGGATACTCGCACGCACATTTGCCTGTACCACCGGCGCAGTCTGTCTCACCGCTCTCGGGGTCATGAACACATATCTGATCAGAATCGCACGCACCGTTACCAGAGCACGTCTTATTCACTAAAATACCTCCAACCATCGTCTCTCCTATACCGCAGACCACCTTTGAACAATCAGCTCCGGTATAATCTTCATAGCACTGACACATGGGCGGTAGCGTCTCCGTATTCGCACAATTGCCCTGGTTGTTACACGAATTCGGACACTGCGATGCAAAGTGAGATACCAAAACTTGTAATCGATCAACACGTGAAGTAAGAGATCCACCAACTCTCGTCATCGTCTTAGTTAGGTTTGCGAGAGCATTGTCGTAGTCATAATCGATTCGCTCACTGCTGATGACGTGTATTTCTGGTAGTCCATACTTTCCCGGTTCAGGATAGGGATAAGACTGCGATAAGTGCATCACGACGCTGACCGGATAGTCACGTTGTGTTTTCTTGACAGTTATGTTCACAGTGAGCATCGCAGTGGCCTGATCGAACCATAGAGGGTACGATGCGCTGAGCTCTGCAATTTCTTGCAGTCTTGCTGACTGAGAAACTATACGTCTGGTGACCTGCTCTAAAAATCCCGGAATGTCTTGTGTGAAAATCACTGACATCACGAGGTCAGTGTATTCGAAATCTCGTGGAGAGAGAACGACATCTTCCAGAGTTGCCCCATACTCACCAAAGCCCAACCAGATTTCGTGCTCTTTAGAAATACCTATCAGGTCACACGCTGAAATGAATCTATCGGTGTTCAATGCAGTCGAGTTGCATGGTGTGTGTAACTTGATGACGATGATCTTTTTTCTCGATAGCATGTGAGATGCGCTGTCTGGAACATTCAAGCCAGCAATTGACGTGTGAACAGACGAGCCCGCAAACAGCGAGGCGCCGAGTTTTTTGAAATACATCGACCATCCTCTGTCACTTACTCCTTGCAACGTTGGTGCCGAAGCGCCACTCGCGGTGTCTTGCTGTGTCTGTACGGCAACTTGCTCCTTTAAAGCTTGAATCATATCTAGATTCTCGTTGACGAAACCATTATCTTCTAAATACTGAATTGCGGCATCAACTTCCACTTCATCAATATTCGGCTGACTTGCAATTTCAATGAGGTCGTCGCGCCTACTCCCATCAGCTTCATTCAATTTGTTTCTGTAATGGAAACCTTGGATTTCTGTCGGATTACTCACATTTCTCTTTTCCATGGCATCTTTCACCTTATTCACCATACCCAAGTTTGTTACTTGCTCGTATTCCTTGAAAATTTGTAGAGCGTTTTTCCAGTGAAAGGACTTATCCACAAGAAGCGAAGTTTCTTTCGTCGTTACGTCTATCGTGAAATAATGTCTAATTGGAAGAGTACTCCCATCCGTTATCTCAAATTCGACGTCGTACGACGCACCCTCTGCACAACGTTCTGCAGCAGGATGCCATTTATTACTTCTGCAGTTCACATCTGATCTTAAAGGAGTGCCAGTGAGAAGGCGCGTTGTCGGATCGAACGCTAAAAATTGTGGTAATTTTATCGCCGTTATCTCCAAGTTGTCATCATCGCCCTCGTCTGGGTCTTCAACCGTGATGGTGTATTTATACTGCTCATCCTGAACAGCGGTTGTCACCGGCGTACTCGTAACCGTAGGTTGATCAGCGTACGTGAATCCACGCTTCCGAGCACCAGTGACCGCGCTCACCGCGTCAATGACACAATCTGAGAATGGATGTTCTATTGATTCGTCTCCACAAAACCCCGCTTGGAATCCACCGGTCGGCCCTCGCGCCACTGCGTCTGCCACACGGACAACATCCGGATCACCTATGATGACGGATACAGTCAAACCGACTCCGGATCCCGGTGGAGTTGTACACGTGAGCCCACCCGTGCAAGTATCAGTTTCGGCGGTACACCGAGAGGATGTCATTCGCAGATCTATACACTCTTTATCCCCGATGAATACTGTTTTATCATCTACAGAGCTTCCAAAATTTTCTCCAGTAATTGTGATTCGTGTTCCGCCGCTTCTGGGTCCGATGGACGGCGTCACTTCCGTAATCTTCACACGTGCCTGTGGAATAATGAATGAATCCATCGCGATCCAGCCAAATGGTCCTGAAGTGTAGTCGTAAATCTCTAGTCGAAACATTTCTCCGTAATACTGCTCTAACAGTGCCTCTTCCCACTGCAGCGTTTCCCAAAATCGCCTTGCTCTAACTGGTTTCGTTAGAACTCTGTATCCGTCGCTAATTCTCGTCAGTGCAACGCCAAGAATACCCTTACCATGAGAAGAAACATCGTAGGGATCTTGCGGTATATCTGGCACATCTTTTGTACCGCCGTTGGCGGTAAAAATGAGATCGCCGCGACCAAGCGCGAATGATATGCTCTGCACACGTAACACACCGTGCACATCTTCTCTGCGATCCGTCGGATAAGCGCTACATAATTGATAATCTCCACTGTGTGCCTCGAGAAAACATTTCTTCACGACGGCAAAGTTTGGTAAACCGCTGGACACTAATTTCCAATTTGGCCAAAAAGTGCCCTCCTCGAAACCCAAACGCAGCGGAGGCACATCGTATCTCTTCACGACGTAATCGGGCAATTTATCTTTCCACTCACCGAAGGGTAAACGCCATCCAAGAGTGCTGTACAAAGCTGTGACGTCTTTCTGTGCTTGCGTCGTTGGGACGCCGCCCGTCGTCGGCGCGAAAAAGCAGTGCTCGAGTTTTGCGGCGACCGCCGCCTCGTACGTCAACGAATACGTACACCCAGCCGTATCCTGCGGATTAATGTACGGGGGACCGAACGACCTCCCCGTGTACGCGTATCGAGCGAAACTAAACGCAGGATCCCCGACGTTCCCGTATGTATCCGTCTCTCGAATCCTCGGCAAGCACCCGAGGTTCCTAAACGAGTTCCCATCCGTCGACGGCCCGCACGGATCGTCCGGATAGTCTGGATTATACCCCACGCCATCGTACACGGTGTCCAGTCCCCAGATTCCCTCCCCTCGACACCCGTTCGACGCGACGAGCGCGCGCGCGAGGACGAGGACGACGCCTCGAGCGAGCGCCCGATGGAGACGTTTCGCACGCGTTCTCCGCGCGTCTCGTCGCGCACCCGTCGTCACGAACGCCATGATGCGTCGTGCGCGTTCGTTTATTACCTATGTACTCGCGTTTGCGCGTCCATGGTCGCTCGGACGTCGCGCGAGGCGGTCGATTAGTGCCGCGGCTCGTCAACGGCCGCGGACCTTTTCCTCAGGACGCCGCCGGGACGCCGCCAGAACGAGACGCGAGCGCGTCGCGTGGATTCGCTACCATCTACCATTACACTACGCGCGTCTATCGGTCTATTGATTTGAAATATCTCAATCATCTCCTCGCATCTCCGCTCGCGTCGCGCCTCCGTCGTCGCGTCGTCTCTTTTCGCGCGGCCGCGGCTCGATGAGCTCTAAACGAAGCCTTGGTTTGGTCGCCGCGAGCAACGCCCCCTCCAACGCCAAGCGTCTCGCCATCGCCACGTCTTCGTCGTCTAAAACATCCATGCCCTCTGCCTCTCTCTTGGCGTCCGCGGCGATCAATCCGCTCGTTGTCCGTAGCGTCACCGTCTCGACGTCCGGGATGCCCGCTGGCGTTCGTCCTCTGTAATCCCACACCTCGCACGCGCATCGACCGTCGACGTACGCCAACGGCAGCGCGTCGAGCGCGCCGTCGCGAGGAATGATGCGTAAGTGTAACATCTCTCTCGCGAGCTCTCGCCACGCACGATCGTACGCGTGCGCGAGATGATCGAGCGCGCGAGACGCGCGCTCGAGTCGGTCGCTCCGACTCGCGCCCGGCCACGGCGGACGCGGGCGCAGGACGAATCCGCGCGGGAGGAGGACGAGAGCGAACGACGCGGTCGGTGACGTCGTCTGGCTCGTCGTCGCACCCTCGTCGAGCGTCGGTGACTCGGTCGACGGACGCATGGCGGCGGTTCGTCGACGAGTGGGGCGCAGACGCACTGCGAGCGCCCAAAGACATCATTCTATCGGTCGGCACTCAGTGACGCGTCGGGACGACATGCTCCGACGCGTCGCGGCGTTTGCGCTGAGCCCAGGATTCGGCGCGTGCTGCGCGGGACTGAGCGCGTTCGGCGTGGTGGTGTGCGCGGCGCTGTCGCACCTGTTCGCCAAGCACTACCCGCATCTGGGAACGGATTGGAAGGCGCCGGGCATGACGCACGAGATCGCGAGTGCCAACCTGGCGCAGGCGGCGGCGTTGTACGGATTGTTTCTCGGTCTCTCGATCGCGAGTTTATACGCGAATCGCTTTCGAGGTCGGGGATGAGGATTTTCATTCAGTCGTCGGTAGCATAGTTGTACATAGGTATAAAACAATGAAGCGAGATTCAGACTACTACTTGAGCTCTAAGACGCTCGCGAGGGCAGTCTCGGACATGATCACCGCCATGATTTCTTCCAACCTCGCGCGGTCGGTGACGTAGAGAAAACCAATCAGACACTCGAGGGCGCTTGCGTTTCGATACGTCCCGTGACCGCCCTTGCCCTTTCCTTTCAAACGCGTCGGTATGTTACCGTACGCCGCGTTTCGTCCCCACTTCACGATGGACGTCTCCTCTTCGTTCAACGTCCCCGCGCTCACCAACAGTCTCAATAAAAAATCCTGCGCCTCGGCGCGCGCCACGCGTTTCGTCTTCAAGTCGTATTCCAGCGGTTTCGAGGGCGGGTAAAACAACACGCCTCGAGCGTACATCTCGAACACGGCGTCGCCCAAAAACGCCAACGCGATCGGGCTCCACTGTCTCGCCGACTTCCCACCCAAATCAACGAGATCTGGAGGCGTCCACACCCCACCGTTCGGTTCCCTCGCGCTCGCCTCGGCGCTCGTCGCCACGCGCTCGAGCGTCTCTGCGCGTTCGCTCGCGCCAACCTTCGTCAGTCTGCCTCTTCGAATCACCGCGATCGACAACCACATCGACGACGACGTCGACGACTCGCGCGAATCACGCACCTCGTCTCGGCGCGAACGTCGAATCCACGCGCGCGTCGTCCAGGTCCACCGCCGACGCCCAGAGCGCCCCGCCTCCTCCATCCTCGTCACCTCCCTCGACGCGCGTTTTCGCGCGCGCACGCCCCCCCGCGCGCGTTTTCGAAAATACACGCACCGCGCGTCCGATACAATTCGTCGCGCGTCCCATCGCGCGCGCGCCCATCGTCGACATCGCGCGCGCGCGTGTCGTCGTCGGTTCGCCGCCGGTGGTCGTCTCGTCGGTCGGTCGGTCGCCGGTCTGGATGGTCCGGGTGTGAACTGGTCGGTCACTTGATTTGAAAATCGCCCAACCATGGAATGGAATCGCGCGCGCGCGGTGCGCCACACACGTCGACGGTCGGTCGCGCGCGCGCCATGGTGGTGGTGTATAAACCCGAATTCGTCGCGCACGATGGAAACGCGCCGATATTCTCGGTGGATGCGGCGCCGGATGGGACGAGATTCGCCACGGCTGGGGGCGATCAAAAAGTCAAGGTGTGGGCGCTGGCGAGCGCGCTCGAGCGAGAGGTGGAGGCGGATGAGGCGGCGCCGAAGTGCCTGGCGACGCTGAGCGATCACTTTGGTCCGGTGAATTGCGTGAGATTCTCAAAGAATGGACGGTACCTGGCGAGTGGGTCGACGGATACGAGCGTGTTGGTGTACGCGCTCCGAGAGGGACCGGGAAAATCGGTGTTCGGAAGCATGGATGCGCCGAACGTGGAGAATTGGACCATCGCGGCGACGTATAGAGGACACAGTTCGGATGTTATCGATATAGCGTGGTCTCCGGACGATTCCATGCTCGCGACGTGTTCGTTAGATAACTTGGTGGTGATTTGGGACTGTCGCACGGGTAACCAGATTACGACGCTTCGTGGACACACGAGTTTCGTCAAGGGCGTGGCGTGGGATCCCATCGGAAAGTTTTTGGCGACGCAAAGCGATGATAAGACGTGCATCATCTGGCGCACGGACGATTGGACGCAGGTGGCGAAGGTTGAAGAACCGTACCAGGCGTCCATGGGCGCGACGTTTTCCATGAGACTGTGCTGGAGTCCGGATGGTAAGGCGGTGACGACGTGCAACGCGTACAAAAAGCCGTCACACACGGCCGCTGCGTTGGAACGAGGAACGTGGGGGGATAACTTCAACTTCGTCGGACACAAGGGACCGGTCGTCGCCGTTCGTTTTTCTCCAGTCTTGTTCCAGGATCAACAACGAGAAAAGTTGCACACCGTCATCGCCTGCGGTTCACAAGATTGCAAGCTGACCATCTGGACGACGAATAGACCGAAACCGGTGTGCATCGTTCGCAAGTGTTTCTCGCAATCGGTGGTCGATTTGTGCTGGACTCCGGATGGATACACTTTGCTCGCGTGCAGCACCGATGGCACGCTGTGCACTTTCACATTCGATCGTGCGGAAATAGGAGACAAGTTGGATGACACCGCCACAGAGGCGTTCTTGTCAGAAACGTATGGCGATATTCGTCGTAACCGAGCGCCGATGCTCGAGGATCCGACTTTGCTTGGATTTGAAGCGCCTAGAGAGTTGGATGGTTTGGCGAAGAAGACGCAAACGACTCCTCCTCCCCCAAAACGCATTCAACCGGCTCCCATCCGTAGTAAAAGTGGTGACGCACAAACTAGTGTAGCGACGATCTCTGCGCAGCGTGAAACTGTCAGTAACGATGGTCGTCGACGTATCGTTCCTGTTGCGGCGACCGGCCCATCCGCCGGTACACCAGTCAAGGCACCGCAGCGTGTCCAGCTCCAGCCGCTGCCGACGAACACACAATCTCAATCTCAACCTCAACCATCTGGTCAAGCGAACGGATTAAAACGTAGAATAGAACCGACGGCAGTCAACGGGGGAAATGGATTCCAAAGTTCTCTTGACCAGCCGACTGCGAAGCGTGTGACGCTGCAGCCAACTCAAATGCCGCAAACTCCACCGGCGGTTGCGGCAGCACCAAGTGCGGCACCGCGTCAGCATATCGCAACGACGGCATTGGGCGCTCCCGCGCCGCTTCCAGTGACGCCGCCTCCCGGTACTCTCCACGTGCAGCTTGTTGCTCCCGATGCAGACGCTGAAGAAAACAGCGAAGACCGCGCGCCTCTTCTTCTTGAAGCCAAGAACCAAGAGCGAGCTGTCGAGCTGGTGTGCTCTAAAGCAGGCAAGATCAAATGGACGGATCGCATCGACCGTCGGGCAACTCACGTTAGCGGCAACAAGCACTTCAGCGCTGTCGCTTTTGAAGATGGTTCGTTGCAGCTTTACACTCCATCTGGTCGTCGATACATGCCAACTTTGCTTTTACCAGACAGCGCCGCCTTCTTAGTATCGGGTCAGGATGATGGATCCTTGCTGATCGTCACCAGAGATTACAAGCTTCTCGTTTGGAACGTCACTCCAGGTAAAGAAACTTGCGCACTCCAAGCTGATTGCTCGGCACTCGTGCGTACGTCGGGGCGCTCTGGAGTGGCTTTATCTCAGGTTCGTTTATCCAAATCGGGAGCACCCATCTTCACGTTCACGAACGGTCATGCCTACGTGTACCACAGTAGTTTGAAGACGTGGGCACGAGTCGCGGATCAATCCTTCCTTCGATCCGAGTTCACGTCTCGCATCCGCCAGCCCGGCAGCTCTGGAGTTGGAGAAGTGCAAGCGCTGCAAATCGGCGCCGCGCGCGCTGCCGCGCACATGGGACCATCTGCTCTTTTGCAATCGAGTGGACAGACGGCTGGTCGAGAAACTGGACGACACTTAGAAGTTCTCCTCTCTGGCGCGTCGATTCTCTCCTCTGCTTCCGAATACCGACCTTGGCTTGCCGCTTACGTGCGCCATTTGGCAAATGAATGCGGAGATGATCCGCGCACTGCTTTCGTTGGTGCCGAACCTCAACTGCGCGAGATTTGCGCAGAGTTCCTCGGTCCGCTGAGTGCGACCACCTCGGTCGACACGTGGGAATCTGAAATGTTTGGCGAGAAGAAACGCACGCTCCTTCGTGAAGTGATAATACCTACTATTGCGGCTAACAGAAGCGCGCAGCGCTTTGTGTCTGAAGTCGTTGAGCTTCTTCAGGCCGCTGAAGCGCGTGAAAAAGAGGCGATTTGATATGAGTTCTAGAATGTTTGTAAATTGATCCAACAATATCTACAACGTCGCTATTCGTTTCGCAATCGCTTACTATTCTCATCCAATTCGGATGCTTGACGTTTCATCGCAGTTTTCGAATCATCGCTTTCCTCAGCGGTGTTTGGAGTTTCGGCGGTATTCATGGTGGTCGTATCGTCCTTCTCGTCATCATCGGCACCGAGCGCCCCGATGTCGATATCACCGATATCCTCCATGGAATCGTCTTGAATGATATCCTCTTCTTCATCATCCTCGTCTTTGCCGGCGATGCCTGTCCTGTCGATGAAATCACTCGCGTCGCGTTCCTCGTGATTCCAAACTGATGAATTGACTGAGTTCATGGAATTGGCATTACGAGCGCCACGACCCATGTTTTCATTGATTTCGCTGACGCTAGTTTGTGCTGCTTTGCTACTAGCAAAGACAGCCTGGTCGATCTCTTCCTGAGTATATTTGATCCAAGTTGGGCATTCCGCAGAGCTCATCATCGCGCTCGGCCAATCGAGCTCTTCATCCAATCGATTGAACAATTCCCATTCTTCCTTCGATCGAGCGATCTTACCATTGAGCTCTGTGAGCGGGGGAACGCTGACTTCGGCCCGTTTACCATTCGCTTGACTCGACAAGAGATTCTCAAGCGTCTCACGACGTTCTGCGTGAGTGGTTTGGCCATCAAATCTACCCGCATCTACAATCTCGGCGGCCATTTCGATTTTCTGCTTCTGAATGACGTTTCGTACGGATGATTCGAGTGATTCACAGTAACTCCTGTTCGGACCACCCCATCCCACCTCTGTCTTCTTGCTCTTTAATTTCTTCGCGCCGACATCGTCATCGACGGCTTCAAAGTGAATGACTCGCACTTCTCGCTTTTGACCGATGCGATGCGCGCGAGCGATGGCTTGTTCCTCATTCTTTGGATTTGGATCTGGATCGTACATGACCACCGTGTCCGCGGTCTGCAGGTTTAACCCACGTCCAGCCGCTCTAATGGAGAGCAAAAAGATGAACTTGTCGCTGTGTGGCGCGTTGAAATCATTGATGGCGATCTCTCTCTGTTCGAGAGATGTGGTTCCGTCGATGCGGCAATACTTCAAGTCTTGCCCATCCGGCGTGTTCCATCTCCACTGCAGGTACGTCTCCAGTAAGTCGAGGAGTTTCGTCATCGTGGAAAACAAGAGCACGCGATGACCGGACCGTTGCAACTTGATCAGTAACCTATCCAATATCCACAACTTTCCGCACGCGCGTATCAGATCCGGTCCGCGGAAATCGCCACCCTTCTCCGGCGGGTAGCTCAACATTGGATGATTGCATAGCTTTCGCAGCTCCATGGCTCTATTTTGAATCGGTAAATAGCCTCTAAAATTTTGCTGCGCGGCGAGACCCAATCTGGTGCCGGGTTGAACGCGGATCGTGGCGGTTTTGCGTACCCAATCGTAACAAGACGACTGGAAGGCGCTGAAAGGACAGTGAACCACCACGGTGATGCGAGGCGGAAGTTTACTCTCGACGTCTTGAACCAAACGTCTCAACATGAAAGGTTCGAGGATTTGGTGTAATCGACTGATGACAATTACCTTCTTCTCTCGCTCTATCCAATCCTCTCCGTCGCCTTCGCCGCCCTTTGAACTGCCAAACCACTCTTGAAATACTTTCGATGAATCAAACACCTCTGGTAATAAAAGATTAAGAAGAGACCACAACTCGGATAGTTCATTTTGTAGCGGCGTACCGGTGAGAAGTAGTCGTCGCTGCGCCCTGAATTTGTCTAAATCCCGACTCAATCGCCCTTCACGATCCTTCAGGCGCTGTGCTTCATCGATGATGATGTATTTCCACGCCACTTTGCTCAGCTTTGATCGGTCTCGCATGATGAACTCGTACGAGGTGATCAACACGTTAAATTTAAGTTGCTGGACTTGCTGCTGGAAGATTTTCGCTCGAGCTTCCTTTGAACCGACGTAAAACACAGACGATAATTTTGGTAACCAGCGATTGATTTCCGCCTTCCAGTTCACGATGACGGCGTTTGGTACAATGATGAGATGCGGACCAAAGTTTTGCTTGCTTTCAAACAGGTACGCAATCAGCGAGCACACCTGAACGGTCTTTCCTAGACCCATCTCATCTGCTAAAATACCATTCAACTTGTTGTTGTACAGCGACACCATCCACTGCAAAGATACTAGTTGATAATCGCGAAGTTGACCAAACGTGAGCATGCGCGGCTGATGAGTGATGATCTCTTGCGTACTATGCGCCATTGCGTAGTATCTCTCCTTTGTATCTCCGCCATCGGCGGCACCGTCCAGGATCGATTCACCCTTCTCAAGCGCTGCGTCTTTCGCCGCTTCTTCCGCAATAGCTTTGATTTGATCTTCGGAGAGGCCCTTCGCCTCCGCCTCGGCAGCGGCGGCCGCTGCAGCCTCTGAACGAGCTTGTTCAATCTTCACGGCGGCTATTTTACTTCCAAGCTTGGTTAAATACGTTTCAGTCGCGTTCAAGAATTGTGTCAACGCCTCGTATTTATCGCCTTCACCTTCACCTCCCATGTCTGTCTCACGTCCTCTCGCTTCCGCGAGCAACTCTCGATATGCGGCTAAATCGTTCGCCTTGAGCGCCTCCAAGCGCATTAAGCGCTCTGAATTCTCATCACGAGCTTTCCGCATAAACTCTCGGTTCATTTTTTCGTGCATTTTGACTATAGCCCTGTTTCTGGAGACGCGTTCATCGCGTGCACTACTGGCTTCTTCATTCATGCGTTTACGCATGGCCATGACTGTGCGCAAGAAGGCGGTTTGTTCTTGTTTCTCCTTCTTCTCAGCCTGTTTCTTTTTCTCTGATAATATCTTCAGATCTTCTTTAACCATCTTCTTGTACGCACGTTCCGTCATGTTCATGATTTTCTGTTGCTCAAGAACGAGCTTATTCCGAACTTGACGCTGCACTTGCACCAACTCGAGCTGCTTGACGCGGTTCTCGAGCTGAAGTTTGCGCTCACCATCTCTCACTTGATTCGATCCTTCAAGCCCGCGCAATTCCTCGTTCAAACGCTCCAACTCGATCAATCTCGCTCGTTCTAACGTTCGATTGGCTTCGCACTCTAAACTATCAACGGGACGAACGACGGCTTGGTTGACATCCGCCAGCGCAAGTTCCGCGTATCCGTTTCCGTCTCTCTTCCTCGCAAACCTCGCCTTCACCGAGTCCGTCGAGCGAACGTCCGAGAGATGCGCGTACAACGGTAGTTCTCGATACGCGTACATCCACTCTGCGTTGGTGAAGTACGTCTTCGCGTTCACATTCAACCCCTGACCGACGCCGATGTCCACCGCGCCGAACTGCCTCTCCTTTCGAGCTCTGCTCGATCCCGACCCTGGAAGCACAAATCGATCGCCCACTCGAAGCTTGCGCAGATACGCGATCTGCTGCTTCAATCGATCAATCTGATTGCCCACGAACGAGCTCTCGATGACGAAGTGCACCGTCTTCCCGTCGAGTTTTCCGACGCGAAGTTTCGACTCGTCGGAATCTCGAGTCTTCGATGCCGACGTCGTTTCTTCACCCGTCGCGCTTGACATCTTGACGTCGTCGCGTTCAGACGCTTGTTGCGACGACATCTGATCCGCCAGCTCGGGCGTGCGCACCGGGTGAACACAACGGTGCTCTGCCCGTACACGCGCGCGAGTGCGAATGGCGCACCTGGAGGTTTTTTGTCGCTCTCGTTAGCGCGGCACCGAGTAAGAGACGTGCGTCGACAAAGACGAAAGATCGCGACAGAATCGTGAGAAGACGTGGAAACGAGTGATGTATACAATTTCTTCAAGTATATTAGAATTAGAGCGCGCGAACGCGTCACCTATAGGGCGCTGACGAGAGTATCCAACTCAGTTACGAACCAGTCAGACTCTGCAACAACCTTTTCTCGTCGCTGCGCGCCACCGTACCCGATGACGATGTCGGCGCCGCCTGGTACTCTAGCCTCGAGATCAGTCGCTCCGTCACCGATCATCACGACTTGTTTGTACCCTCTCGTCGACTTGATGAACTTGACGGCTTCCGCCTTGCCTCCAGCATGGGACGTGAACTCTTTGTCGTCAAAGCCCTTCAACGAACCGTCTTCATTGAAAACTATCGTGTTCGCGTGGACATTTTCGCTCGGAATTCCCAATTCGGCTGCGACGGGGGCGATCATCTGTCTAAAGCCACCGGACACGAGGTGGACGTCTTTGCCTTGCGCGTGCAATTTGGCGACGAGTTCCTTGATGCCCGGCGAAAACTTTGGCGGGTGCTCCCTCACGTAGGTTTCTAACTGTTGACGCGAAATCGCCATCGCTTCCAACCTTCGCTGCAAAGCTTCACCGAACGGAAGCCCTCCTTCCATCGCCTCCTTCGTGATTCTTGCCACCTTTTCGCCTGCACCGACGTATTCGCCGAGCTCGTCGATGCCTTCGTCTATGCACACAGTGGAGTCCACGTCGAACGCCACCGCATCGGTCGTGCGCCAAATCTCCAGTACCGTCTCCGTCGGAAACGCACCGTTCGCGCTCGACACCGCTCGCATCTTCCCTCCGCCTTCCTTTCTTCGACTCTGTCCGCCGTTTCCCCGAATGCTCCGTCGGGTCGTCCCGCTCTTCGCGAGGGATCCGCTCAGGGATTCGCAACTCGCCGTCCGTAACATCAGTGCGTCACCGTCAGGGGTTCTCGTGCCGCACGTTTCGTTTCAGCCTCCGCTAACCGCTTCTCCGCGTCCTCGAGCGTCTCCACTCGCACGAGGTGCTTCACCTGATTCAACTTCCCGCGGACGCCCTCGTCGTTCGGGAGCAAGCGCGCGTCTCTGGTGCGACGCAGACCGAGTGAAGCGAGTGTGCTGAGAACAGTTTTCGGCTTGCCTGCGGTACCTCTTCGCAACGTGACGATAAGATGCGTTGTGGACATGCGACGTTGTCTGCGGCAAACCCGCGTGTACTAGGTCGCTAGGGCTGGAATCTCGCGCGTCACCCGCCGAGAGCGCGAAGACGGCTCTCGAGCGGTGAAAACGCGCGAAGAGGCGAAACGAACGATGAAAAAGAGCGAAATCGAGGATGAAAACGAATACGCGGTGTCAATCCCTAAATGAATGAAGCTTTGATGGTATTAAATGCACGGTTTCAATCCCAACTGTACGTCAAGCCATGGAAGCTCGCGACACTCTATCGATGCTTGTACACAGTAATCCGAGCTTGCGTGGAGACGTTTAGTCGAGGGAGCGAGCATCTTGAGCCAAACCCATGTTGTTCAAGCCGTTGTCGACGTAGATGGTGGCGCCGGTGATGCCGGACGCGAGCGGCGAGCACAAGAAAGCGGCAGTGTTACCGATTTCGATGGCTTCGAGCGGCTTCTCGTTGAGCGGCGCGTTGGCGAAGGAGTAGCTGATCATCTTGTCGATGAAACCGATGGCCTTGGCCGCACGGGAGCCGAGCGGACCGGCGGAGATGGTGTTGACACGGATACCCCACTTGCGTCCGGCTTCGTACGCGAGCACGCGAGTGTCGGACTCGAGAGCCGCCTTGGCGGAGGACATACCGCCACCGTAGCCCGGGATGATCTTCTCGGAGGCGAGGTAGGTCAAAGAGATGGCCGCACCGCCCTTGTTCATCAACGGACCGAAGTGTTGGATCATGGAAACGTTGGAGTACGAAGAAGCGGAGATGGCAGCCAAGTAACCCTGGCGGCTGGTTTCGAGCAACGGCTTGGCGACTTCCGGACCGTTGGCCAAGGAGTGAACGAGAATATCAATCTTACCGAAGTCTTCTTCGACGCACTTCGCGACTTCGCTGACGGTCCACTTTTCGTTACCGGCGTAACGCTTGTTCGTCCTGATGTCCTCCGGGACGTCGTCCATGTTATCGAAGACGGCATCCATCGGGTAAATCTTGGAGAACGTCATCATGGAACCATCGCTCAACTTACGAGACTCGTCGAACTTGCCGCGCCTGTAGGACGTCTCGAAGATGTTCAACGCCGGGACCCAGGTACCCAAGATGACCTCCGCACCAGCCTCGGAGAGCGCCTTGGAGATCGCCCAACCGAAGCCGTTGTCATCCGCGACACCCGCGACGAACGCCTTCTTACCCGTCAAATCGACGTTCAAGCCCGCGCTCACGCGCGTCGCGCTTCGCGCCGCGCGAACGGACTTGACGTTCTTTCCTCGCACGCGCGCGCCCGCGACGGAAGATTGCTTTTGCGCAAAGTTCGCGCGCATCGTCGTCGACATCTTTCGATGGAACGCTCGAACGGAGGATCGCACGCGAACCACTCGCGCGCGTTGATATGTCGCGCCTCTCGCCGGCGCGCGCGCTCCCCGCCCGCCGTCGCGTCGACGCGCGTCCGTCCGTTCCCCACCGCCGGGTTTCTTTCGGATAGGGTCGGGCGTTCTTTTTCCTTTGACCGTTCACGACTCGAGCGAATGGGACTCCACTTCCCGGTTGAGAATGACCAACAACGTTACCTCTTTTAGTTTGAACCCGAGTATTACTCGAAAGTCCGATCATGGTGAAAAGTACATAAAAACCACCGCGTTCGTTCGTTCGTTCGCGCGGTCGTTCGTGCGGTCGTCTCGGCGTCCCGGTCCTCGCATCGCGACGCCGCGCGCGACGTCGAGAACGATGTTCGCGACGACGACGACGATGACGACGACGGTGGTGGTGCCGTCGACGCGAGTGCCCGCGCGCTCGGCGCGAGGACGCGGACGATGCGTCGCGAGACGCGTTCAGTTGCTCGTGAGCTCGACGCGCGAGACGACGACGACGGCGACGATCGCGACCGACGCGCGCGCGACGGTGACCGCGGTCGCGACCGCGGCGATCGTGCTCGCGCCGAGAGCGGCGATGGCGGAGGAAATCTCCCCGTTTGCGGGCGTCGTAGACATTTCGGTGCTCTTACTCTTGGCCTTTCTGGCGAAGCTGGGCAACGAAAAGGCGGCGCGAGACAGCGCGAGCAAGACGCGCGCCGGATCGTCGGGAAAACGCGGTGGACGTCGGTAAGCGTCGTGTCGCGTCGCGTCTCGCGTCTCGCGTCACGCTCCTGGCGCCTCGATCGCGCGTGTAATTGATTAAAAAATGTAAATGCGCGCTCCGGACGCATTCCGAGTGTTGGCGAACAAAGAGAGTCCTATCAAACCCATTTGGCGCGGTACGACCGTGGAGAATACGGATGAAATTGGATCAAGCAAAGACGACAACTCTGTCCAGAAGGCTTCGTTCCGAGAGAAGATGCGGCGCGTGTTGTCAAAAAAAGGGAGCTCTCCTGCGGACATGGCGCCCCAGCGAACGCAGGTTCGAGTAGTTGCGTAAACCTAAACGCAGCGCGCATCCTCATGATTGTAAATTACACGAACGCTTTTGCATCTAAAAGTCCCGATTACGGAGCACCAAGGGAGCGATGAGTGCCCACGTGTAGAGGAAAGCGCTAAAATAGGCACACGAGACTTTTGCCCACGCGCTCTCCCAACCGGCCCCGTACGGGTTCTTACCGTTCGTCCAGTCGACGAAAAGCATCGCACAGTACGAGCTTGCTGTGAAGAACACGAAGTGAAAGAATGAAACAGTGTATCTAGACGTTGGATCTTCAGTGTCGGAGTCGCCCGTGAACGCGCTCTTGGACGCGCTGCTGTGCACGGTCACACCTAGTGCGCACAAACCGAAGAAGAAACTGATCGCGGCGAGCGCGGAATCTAAATCTCCAGAAGTTGAAGGAGCACAGCTGTAGTTTTTAGGCTCAGATGCGAGCGCCGACGCTAGTGCGTAAAAACAATACAGAGTCATGCAACCAGACGTGAAGAGTCCACCGTTGACTCTTCCGTGTAAAGAAATGACTGTGAAAATCACGCATAAAATCAGCATGCACGTGATGAGAGCTATGTTTCTCGAACATTCGGAAGATGGTGCCCAGTATTTGTACATAAAGCCCAGTAAGGTGAACGCGCTACCGTAAGAAATGCATGCACTTACGAGCAACATCGCCAAGCTCGTCGAAGAGGACTCGTCTTCCATCCTTTTCATGAGCTTATCGTTCAAGTCGTACACCCATCCCAGCAAAACGATGATTTGCACAAGCAAGAAAATCGACGCAAAAAATCTATTCGCGTTCACGAGACGGCCGTAGTCGTCCAGAGGCACTGCGAATGCCGTGCACACCAGTCCCACCCACGCTAACGTCTTCACCAGCCAGTACCTGTCGTTCAGCCGCGTTCGCACGCTCGCTCGCTCATCTTCCCTGACACCAAACGTACAGATAAACATCAGCGCGAAGAAAAACGCATTTCCTAATCCCACGCGCACCGCCACCTCGTGTTTGCACGAGCGCCCTCCGGTCGCCGCTTCTTTTGCGCACTTCCAACCAAACGCGTCCCCCATCTTCGACGTCCCAACCGCGTCTCGCATCACCCACGTCGCGAACGCGATCGCGATGAACCCCATCGCGTATCGCGCGCGCCAATTCACCCGCACCGCGCCCTCGGACGTCTCGTTCGCGCCGCCGTCTCGCTCGACGTCTCGAGACGTCGCGTCATCTTTTCGCGCCGACGCATCACCGCGCCCACAGCACGCCTTCGCGCACGTCGTCGCGAAACACGTCCCACAACACGCGCCAACGCACGCGGACATCCTCCCGCGCTCCCGCGCTCGGTCGTCGAACGTCGTCCCCTCGCGTCCGCGCGCGCGTCGCCGTCTCGCGCCGGAACGAACAACGAACGGTCCACGTGGCGCGTTTCCTTCCCACGCAGTCGATCGAGACGGTTTGTCTTAAAACGCCCTGAATGCGAGTATACGTTCGTAATGGAGACTCAAAAAACGAGATGAGCGCCCGAACCACGCACACGGGTCCGTGGTCGACGCTGGCGCGACGCCGCGGGACGCGCGCGCCAGAGCGCGAGTCGCGTGGGCGACCGCGTCGTCGTCGACGAAAGCGAGCGAACGAGAGAGCGTCGTTCGAGTGAGCGTCGGAATCGGTCGCGGCGTCGCGCGAGCGGCGGTCGACGAGGTCGGAGCTTCGAGAGCGAACGACTCCGTGAGCGACCGGCGCGCCGTAACACCCTTCGATTTGGTCGTCTCCGAGGGAGAGACGCGTCGTTGGGAGCTCGCGCGGGCGTGCGATTGCGCGTGAATGAGAGATTCGATGACGTTTCCTCGAGTGAGCGCGTCCGGGGCGGAGCGGGCGGCGCTATTGGGAGCGTCGACGTCGGATGCGATGCTCGACGAGACGCGATCGAGCGAGACGAGCACATCCGGGAGCGAGAGGCGGATGTCGAAGACAAACGGGTTGATCACTGTGAGAGGGTTCGTGGGAGTGATTTCACTCATCGCCGTCGCCGTCGCGGTGGCGCTCGGGTGCATTCGAGAGGGTGAGAGGCACGCGCAGATTCGGCGGTTTGCAGAGTTGGGGGCGAAGTCGCCCTCGGTAGGAAAGGATAGTTACCCCGATGACAGCACGGATAACAACTATCCCGAGTCTCCGACTAGTAAGCAGTTGCATCACTTGAAGGTGAAGCCCGTAGGTCACACGATTTGGCTCGGTTCAGAGTTGCCAAACGTGAAGCGAGCCTTCTTGAATCAGAACAAGAAGATTCTCCACAAGGTGGGCTGGAAGATCAAGCTGTGGCGGAGCGCAGATATTACGCCGGAAAATTTTCCGTACACGTACCACACCATTAAACGTGCGTTAAAGTTTAACCTGAAATCGCACCAAAACGTTTTCTCCATGATTGGAGACTTGATGAAGTTTGAAATCTTGTATCATCACGGAGGGTTGTACATGGATACGAATATCGAGCTCTTGCGAGACCCGACGGATTTGTTCTCCGTCACGGCCACGCTCGGTAAAGAGGTGTTCTTAGTCGCAGATCCAGGTGGAGATAAACGCTTCGCATCGGCTGGTTTCATGGGGGCGTTGGAGAAGCACTCGGCGCTGTTCGCGTCGCTCATCACGAACAAGGAGTACCTAGACGCCATTCCTTTCGACGAGCACTGCATCGCGAATGCTTGGACTGGACCGATGTACCTCACGTTGAAGTTGTTGCACTTCGACAATGCTGTGATTTTAGATCGTGACACCGCTTATCCGCTCCTGTGTGGTCAGGATGAGCGCGATATGTGCTTAGAACAAGTTGATCACGAAGTCTTGGTTGGCGACCGCGTGTCGAAGAAGGGCTCAAAGCTCGTCGTAGACAAGAATGATCCGGAGAAGATTTGGCGCATCAAGGTTCCGTGCAAACAGGTGAGGAAACTCTATCCGGACGCCACCGCCCTCGATCACTTCACGCTCGGGAAATCATGGACTGGGTGTGATCCAGAAGCCAAGACGAGACGTCTGGTAGACTGGACGCTCAACTACGTGCACGATCCCTCGTCTTTCATTTTCGATTTCGTTCTTGATCAAGTGCGTTGGTCAGAGGCGGATAACGTCGACACCATGACGGAAAAGCTTGTCAACCGTCGAATGAGTTTGCTAGGCACCGACGACGTTTCCGCTCAGCTCGTGATTCTAGCGAACACCGCTCGATCGGGCGCGCAGCTGATGTCGGAGCTTCTTCGTCAAGCCTTCGACGCCGACGAAGATACCGTCGTGTGGGAAGATGGTTCCGGTTTCCACTCTGATATTCCATTGTATAATAGATTCTTGGATATCGGTGATCTGTGGTCCGAGCGGGCGTTAGAGATGGACTGGGTCACACAGGATATGAAACCGAGAATTTTGCAGCTCGGCGTTGACGAAGACGTCTTCAACAACTTGGTCAACCACCCGCGTACGTTCCTCGATCAGCTCTTGCTTGGCGCAGCGAGACACGGTTATCGTTACGTCATGACAAGAATCGGTTGGAACAACGCGATCGGGGGTGCTAGAGCGACGCGTCGTATCGCTAGAACGATTCTCGACGAATTTCCAAAGGCGAGTGTTTTCTTCCTTGAGCGAGCGAACATTCTTGCACAGTACGCCTCCCTGAAGGCTGCAGAAGACACCGGAGTTTGGATGAAATACGCCGATCCATTGAAACCCGAATCGAAGGATCAACCTTTGCCGACGCCGGTCGTATTTGACTTTGAAAAGTTCAAGCAAACTTTCCAAGAAAGGCACGATTGGATTGAATTCTTCATGAACGAGATGCGCGCTCGTCGCAGACAGTACGTGCACTTGGTGTACGAAGAGCACTTGGCAACGGCGCCTCGTCAAGTACAAACCTTGAAGAGAATTAAGGAAGCGTATGGTTGGGATATTGACGTCAATCCGACGTACTTGCGTAACTCGCTGCACTTGGTGCCGACGCAAGAGGTTGAGTTGCGCGAACGCTTTGAGAACCCCGAAGCCATTCCACAACTGCTGACGCAGGCTTTCCCCTTGGACGAGCTTGTATAAGGTTTTAGGACCGAAATCAATTAGCTAGAATAAATTACACAATTTATGTAGTGATTAGCGCACTGATGAGTTGCTAAATCTAATCGAGTCTAAGTAGGCCGCCGTCGTCGTCTTGGGGCGCCATCGAGCGCCGAGCCGACGCAACTTTCGGTGTTCGTCCACTGTACGATTTACGCAGCGCCGCGTCCAATTCTCCTCTCGGAGTGGTCGCACGTCTCGCTGGCGTGACTCGACGAAGTAACGATTTCGCCGCGGACGAAAGACCATTCGTTGCGGGCGCTCCTCGTCTCGTCCTCAGCGTCGGAGTCGCCGACGCCCTCGAGTTCTTCGACGTTAGTTCACGTAACTTTTTTTCTCTCACGCTCGACTGCTTCAACGTGAACTTTCCCGCGCCTAGATCGCTCTCTGTATCTTCTAAACGCAAAGGTGTGGACGCAATCTCACCCCACGTCATCAGAGGGCTCGCGTCGACTCCTGGCGTAAAGTTTGGAGTGTGCACGCGTTCATACTGTTTCAATTGCGGAGTCTCACCACTGTTTCCATCAATATTCGGCGCTTTCGGTGGCACAAATCGTGTGTTTTTCGCAACAGTCTCCTTTGGTTCCCCGACAACCATCTGTTGACGCTCTTTCACCGACAACGCCAATCCTTTCGGAGAGTTGTAGATGCTGTCGTGACCGACAGTTAGCGCCTTACCTGAAGACGCCTCGCTCTCCGCGACATCAGTCGATGTGTGAGGCACCAATGCCGATGAACCCGATGTCTTCAACGCGGCCGCCAAAGCTAATCGACGCGATGGCGGAGCCGTTATCGCCTCCAACTGTCGCTTTTTCAGTTCGCGCCGCTGGTCGGTCCGCGCGACGATTTCGCTAAACGCCGCGTTGTCTTCGGAAGTATACCGCGCCAAAAATCCATCCACACTCAGGTGTCGATCCTGATCGTACGCCGACGATGTCCCCCCTCCATCTCGACCGTATTCTTCGCCGTACGCCTCGTCATGATCGAACTCATCCCGCGTTCTCCTCCGAGGCGTCTCCGTCTCCCAACTCTCGTCGTCCCCCGCCGCCGCCGACGTCGTCCCCGATCCCCCGATGCTCGGCGTTCCGATGACGCCTCCCCGCGACCCCACCCTCGCGATCCTCTCCCTCGCCATCTCACCGTGTATCTCCGCCATCGCCACCGCGTCTCCCGCCCTCGTCGCCTCCAACAGCGCCGCCTTTAACCGATTCGACCTCAAGTCTGGAAAATAATCCCGCTCGATGATCGCCTCCAATCGCGCCGTGTACTCATCCTCGTCCAACACCGTCGCCTCACGAGACGACGCGCGTCCACCTCGCGTCGCGCCCGTCCTCCTCCTCGCCGTCGTCGTCCATCTCGGCGGTGGCATGGAGGACGAGCGCACCGTCTCCACATCCTCGCCTCCTCGCCCGTCTTCTCCCTCGCCTCTCGTCGACGTCACCACCGCCGACGCGTCCGACGCGTCCGACGCGTCCACCATCCTCGCCTCACCCGTCGCCGTCGACGACCGCGCCGACGGACGCGCCGACGGACGCGACGCCGACGGACGCGACGACGAACGACGACCGCGCGTCGACCGAACGACGAGGCAGTTTCTCCACGCGTCCGACCGAATCGCCCCACCGAGCGTTTTTAGCGCTACCCCCCATTTTTGACCTCCAAGCATTAGGGCTTCTCCATACGACACCACTCAGAACGCCAATGTACGAATCCCCACTACGTGCACGGCGACGCGCCCGCACGCGCGGATGAAATCTCCTCCCCGGAGGAGGAGGTGTGCGCGACGAGTCGTGAATGGTCGTGGACTCTCCGTCCTCGCGCACCGGTCTCCCCGTCGTGGCGGCGCCGTCGCGTCGTCGGACGCGGCGCGTGGCGAATCGTGGGCGACACACGCACGCGCGCGCGCTCGGATTCGTCCAGTCCACGCACGCCGAACGACGTAAAACGAATCGCATCGTTTTACGACCGTCGCACCTCGCACACGCTCGCGCCGACCCGCGACGCACCCAGGGAATTCCCGCGCGCGAGAATCTTGCGCCGCATCTTTCGCGCGATCTTCACGCGTGATGTCTGCCGCCGCCGCCGCGCCGGCGCCCGCCGCGAATGCGTCCGCGAACGCGACGCAAACGCAAGGTGAAAATAATGCCGCAAATGCCGCCGCCGGGGCGCAACAGCCGGGCGCGGGCACGTCGTCGTTGTACGTCGGTGACTTGGAAACCTCCGTGACCGAGGCGCAGTTGTACGAGAAGTTTTCCTCCATCGGACCGGTGGTGTCCATTCGCGTGTGCCGCGATTTGATCACCCGTCGATCGTTGGGATACGCGTACGTGAACTTCCAATCGCCGTCTGACGCGTCTCACGCCATCGATGTGCTCAACTTTCAAGTCATCAACGGCAAGCCGATTCGCGTCTTGTACTCGCAGCGCGACCCGGCGGTGCGACGCAGCGGTGTCGGTAACGTGTTCATCAAGAACCTCGATAAGAGCATCGATAACAAGGCGCTTTTGGACACGTTCGCGCAATTCGGCCAAATCACCAGCGCCAAGGTTGCCATGGATGGCCAAGGCCAATCCAAGGGTTACGGTTTTGTGCAGTTTGAGACGTCGGAGGCGGCGCAAGCGGCCATCGACAACGTCAACGGCATGGAATTGGTCGGCAAGCAAGTCTACGTCGGTCCGTTCCAACGACGCGCCGAACGCTCCAACACTGGTGAAGCCAAGTTCAACAACGTTTACGTCAAGAACTTGAGCGAAAACTTGAGCGAAGAAAAGTTGCGCGAGAAGTTTGCCGAGCACGGTGCCGTCACGAGCTGCGTCGTCATGAAGGACGAAGAAGGCAAGTCGAAGGGCTTTGGCTTCGTGTGCTTCGAGTCGCCGGAAGGTGCCGCCGCTGCGGTGGAAAAGCTCGATGGCTACACCGAAGATGAGAAGACGTGGGTCGTCTGCCGCGCGCAAAAGAAGGCTGAGCGCGAGGCTGAGTTGAAGGCCAAGTTCGAAGCCGAGCGCCGTGAGCGCATGGAGAAGATGGCTGGCGCCAACCTCTACATCAAGAACCTCGAGGAAGGCACCGATGACGAAAAGCTTCGTGAATTGTTCAAGGAGTACGGTACCATCACCTCCTGCCGCGTGATGCGCGATGCCTCTGGCACTTCCCGAGGCTCCGCCTTCGTCGCCTTCTCCTCTCCGGATGAGGCGACCCGCGCCGTCACCGAAATGAACGGCAAGATGGTCGGTGCCAAGCCGCTCTACGTCGCTCTTGCGCAACGCAAGGAAGAACGCCGCATGCGTCTCCAAGCGCAATTCGCTCAGCGCATGCCGGGTGCCGGTATGCCGGGTGCCGGTATGCCGTACATGCCGCCGCCGGGCGTTCCGGGCATGCCGATGTACTACGGCCAAGCGCCGCCGGGTATGATGCCGCCGCAACCGCAACCGGGCTTCGGCTTCCAACCGGTGATGCCGGGT